>Ga0207915_100051_pt1 | contig 30531 bp, 35 predicted proteins | sample DeeseametaMP1241_FD_184191 | JGI IMG/M metagenome (GOLD analysis project Ga0207915, IMG submission 184191) | Marine microbial communities from the Deep Indian Ocean - MP1241 (SPAdes) | ecosystem: Environmental > Aquatic > Marine > Oceanic | place: West of Perth, Australia, South Indian Ocean...
TGTTAGAAACTTTAGATCAAAATCAAATAATATTTTTTGTTACCGTTATGGCCATTGCAGTAATACCCGTAGGTTTTGTTTATGGTCTCAGAAGAAGTAAATAATAGCTAAATTATTTAAATTCTTTTAATATTTTTTCTCTGTGCTCATCTAAATCAGGAATATCTCCTCGTGTTTTTTCATCTTTATAAGAAGACATTTTAATTGGGTTTCCAGCTGTTTTAAATTCTCCAATAATTTTGTGATAAGATTTTACAATCATATTTCTTGACTCAATTTGAGGACTTTCCACTGCTTGTTTTATATTATTAATTGGTCCGCATGGAATTTTTTCTTTTCTAAATTTTTTTATCCAGTTAATGGTCGTGTCACTTGTTAATTTATTTTCAATTATATTTTTTAATTCATTCATATTTAAAGATCTTGATTGATTATCAGTAAATTTTTTATCTTCAATTATATTTTCTATTTTAAGACTTAAACAAAGATTATTGAATAATTTGTCATTACCAGCAGCAATTATTATATAGCTATCTTTTGTTTTAAAAGCTTCAAACGGTGCAATAGAAGGATGTCTTGAACCCATTGGTTTAGCAATTTCATTATTTGATAAATATCTTGCAATAGCATTTTCAAGTATGGCAATTTGACAGTCTAACATTGAAACATCTATAAACATTCCTTTACCAGTTTTTTGTCTATCATATAAAGCAGCATTAATTCCAATTGTTGTAAATAATCCGGCAGTTATATCACCAATAGATGTACCAACTCTTGTTGGTTCAGAGTTAGGTTGCCCAGTTACACTCATCAATCCACCCATTCCTTGAACAACCATATCGTATGCAGGTAATTCCTTTAAAGGACCTGTTTGACCAAATCCTGATGCAGAAGCATAAATTAATTTAGGATATTTTTTATTAACATCTTTCCACCCGTATCCCCATTTTTCTAATGTACCTGGCTTAAAGTTTTCAACTAAAATATCTGCTTTAGATAAAATTTTATCAAGTATTTTTTTATCATCATAGTTTTTTAAATTTAAAGCGATACTTTCTTTTCCTCTATTTAAAGACATAAAATATGCAGAATAATCCTCTATAAAAGGTCCAAATTTTCGTGAGTCATCTCCAATTTCAGGTGCTTCAACTTTTATTACTCTTGCTCCAAGATCTGATAGTATCATGGTGCAATAAGGACCAACTAATACCCTAGTAAGATCTAGAACTAATAAATTTTTTAAAGGACCGTCCATAAGAATTGTATTTACAAACTTTTTGTAGTGTTGACTCTTACCAATATCTTCATTTTAATGCATCTTTAAAATAACAATAGAGAGGAAAATAATGTTTAAAAAATTTTCTTTATATTTTACCGCATTAGTACTTGTGCTAAGTACAATAGGTTCTGCCTATGCTGTAACATTAAAAGCAAGTCACCAATGGCCAGGGACACCAAGAGCTGACGGATCTTTTGACCCACGTCATGAGATGGTTCAAATTATTGCTGACGAAGTTAAAAAAGCTAATGTTGATATTGATATTAGAATTTACCCTGCAAAATCTTTATACAAACCTAAAGAACAGTGGAAACCAATGACTACAGGTCAGCTGGATATAGCTGCATTCCCATTAGGTTATGCTGCAAAGTTTCATCCAGAATTTGATGCAACTTTAATGCCAGGTACAGTTAAAAATCACAAACATGCATTAAAATTTAATAAATCTCCAATGATGGTAGAAATTAAAAAAATTATTAATGATGCGGGTGTTATAGTCTTATCTGATGCTTGGTTAGGTGGTGGTTTTGCTTCAAAAACAAAATGTATTAGACATCCTAACGATGTAAAAGGACAAGTAATGAGAGCTGCTGGAAAAGCATTTAACCAAATGCTTGAAGGAGCAGGAGCTGGCATTCAAAGTATGCCATCTTCAGAAATCTATACTGGTCTACAAACAGGTGTACTAACAGGTGCAAATACAAGTTCAGGAAGTTTTGTAAGTTACAAAATTTACGAACAAGTAAAATGTGCAACACCTCCAGGAAAATTTGGTCTTTGGTTCATGTATGAGCCAATCCTTATGTCTAAGATGTCTTTTGATGCTTTAAACTCTAAGCAACAAAAAGCTCTTATGAAAGCTGGAAAAAAAGCTGAAGAATATATGACTGCACAAGTAGCTAATCTTGATAAGAAATTTGAAGATACTTATAAAGCTGCTGGTGTTGAGTTAGTATATATGACGGCTGAAGATCATGCTGCATGGATAGAAATCGCTAAGAAAACTTCTCACAAAGCATTTGCCGAGAAAGTAGCCGGCGGCGCTAAACTTATGGAAATGGCTTTAGCAGTTAAATAAATTAATATATAAAAAATCCCTATTTACAAAAATAAATAGGGGTTTTTTGATGGTTAAAAAATATTTAAAATTTTGCAATTACACCTCTCAAGCCTGCGGAGCTTTTGCAGTAGGTGCTTTAATCTTATCCATCCTAGTAATTGTTGAGCTTGTTTTTGAAAGATATTTTTTTCAACATTCAATTACTTGGCAAACAGAATTAGTAACCATGTTACTTGTTGCATCTACTTTTATTGGTAGTGCTTACGTTTTGAGCGAAAAAGCCCATGTAAGTATGGAGTGGGTTTATGATTTTTTATCTAAAAGAAATATTATTAAACTCAAGATTTTTACTTCATTTTTAAGTTTAATTTTTTTCTTAATTCTATTTTATTTTGGTTTCTTAATGGTTGAAGAATCTTTTATTAAAAATTACACTACAGGTACAATATGGGATCCTCCTTTATGGGTGCCTTATTCGTCAATGTTAATTGGGTCCATGTTAATGATAATTCAGTACATTGCTGAGATAATTAAATTATTTAACGATAAGGATTTTAAATAATGGATCCTTTAATGATTGCGCTAATAGTTGCTATTTTTACATTAATAGTTTTATTTTCTGGGATTCCCATTGCTTTTGGTTTAAGTTTTGTATCGATAGCTTTGTTGATTGCTTTTGAAGGTTTTCAAATGTTAGATGTGTTTGCGGAAACCTTTTATGCAGGGTTAAATTCATTTGTCTTACTATCAATACCAATGTTTATTTTAATGGGAATGGCTGTAGCTAATTCTCCAGCTGGAAAAGATTTATATACCGCCCTTGATAGATGGTTATGGAGGGTTCCAGGAGGTTTAGTTATATCAAATATTGGTGCGTGCTCAATTTTTGCAGCTTTAAGTGGATCAAGTCCAGCAACCTGTGCCGCTATTGGAACAATGGGAATTCCTGAAATGAGAAAAAGAGGATATTCAGATCAAATTGCTACAGGATCAATTGCTGCAGGGGGGACATTGGGAGTTTTAATTCCTCCCAGTATAGTTTTAATTGTTTATGGAATGGCTACAGGAACTTCTATTGGAAGGTTATTTTTAGCTGGTGTGGTTCCAGGATTTATGTTGGCAGGACTTTTTATTATTTGGGCATTAATTCATAGTTATTTTATTGATAAAGATGCAGCTAAAGCATTAAGAAAAAGGAAACCTCCTACATTAAAAGAAAAAATTGAAGTTCTTCCAAGAATTTTTCCATTCTTAGCAATTATAGTAGGGGTTTTATACGTATTGTATGGAGGTGTTGCGACACCATCAGAAGCTTCAGGAGTTGGTGCATTTTTAGTTTTTGTCACGATCGCTGTTGTGTATAAAATTTACCAACCTAAAAAGATTTGGAACATTGTAAAAGTTTCAATGAAAGAGAGCGTGATGATTATGTTTATTATTGCAGCTTCCTATCTTTTTGCATTTACATTATCTCAACTTTACGTGACTCAATCACTTGCTCTAAGCATGATTGAATTAAGTAGTAACAAATGGATGATTTTTTTATTAATAAATATTTTCTTATTAGTTGCTGGTTTCTTTTTACCACCAGTTGCTGTTATTGTAATGACTTCAGCAATTTTATTTCCAGTTATAACTACCTTGGGTTTTGATCCTTATTGGTTTGCGATTGTATTTACAATAAACATGGAAATAGGATTAATAACACCACCAGTTGGATTAAATCTTTATATAATCAAAGGAATTACACCAGACGTTAGTTTATCGGTAATATTAAAGGGATCCTTTCCATTTATGATGATGATGGTTTTATCAATATTTATATTATGTGTCTTTCCTGAAATTGTAACTTGGCTGCCAGATAAACTTATGGGTAAACAAATTGGATTTTAAATAAATAATATAATTGATATGAAACTTTTTAATGGGTTAAATGATAAAAATAAAAAAACTTTATATGCAATAAATAGTTTAAATAAAAAAGTAAATCAGATAATTTCGTGATTGAAAATTTAGATCCAAATCAAATTTTTAACTTATTAGTTACTTTAGCTATTGCTGCCTCTGTAGCTGGTTTTATGGCCGGTCTTTTAGGAGTAGGAGGAGGATTAATTATGGTGCCTGCTTTATATTATGCATTTACAGTTTTAGATTTTGATTTGCTAACAAGAATGCATTTATCTCTTGGCACTTCTTTAGCAATTATTATTCCAACATCAATCATATCTACAAAAACCCATATGGAATATGATGCAGTGGATTTTAAATTAATTAAATCTTTTGGAATTTATGTACTTCTTGGTGTTATTCTGGGAACTTTTTTAGCTACAAGTTTAAAAACTCCGAATTTAATATTATTTTTTTCTATATTTGCATTCATTGTTGGTTTGTTTTTTATATTTTTAAGAGAAAAAATTGGAGAAAAGCCTAAAAATATTTCAAATAATATTAAAAGCATAATGGGTACAATAATTGGATTTATTTCTGTACCCTTAGGTATTGGTGGTGGCTCTCTTACAGTTCCATTTATGAAAATGTTTGGTTATAATATCAGAACCGCTGTTGGTACAGCAGCAGCCATAGGTTTCTTAATAGCTGTTAGTGGTGCTATCACAATGTCAATTAGTGGAATTTTTTTTGATAATGTTACTACTCCTTGGAGCTTAGGATATGTTAATTTTTCAGGTTTTTTAGTATTTGTACCTGTCACAATGATTATGGCTCGAATAGGAGCTAAAGTTGTTTATAAAATTGATAAAAAATTGCTTAGTAAAATTTTTGGTATTTTTTTATTAATTATCTCAATTAGATCTTTTATTGAATATCTGAGTATTAATTAAATTTTTTGATCGTATTTACCGACTTTTCCAGTTGTTTCTAGCAAATTATCAATAAATTTAAAAATAGCTTTCATCTCATCAGCTGATTGGAAGCTCTCAGTTACTATTACTAACGATGGTTTGTTTGATGAAGCTCTAATAAGTCCCCAAGAACCATTTTCCAAAATAAATCTAACACCATTAATAGTTAAGATTTCACTTATGAGTTTACCTGCTATTCTAGTTTTTTTCTCAAAAAGTTCTCTAAACTTTTGTCTCATGACATCAACAATTTTATATTTTTCTGCATCATTACAATGAGGTGCCATAGTTGGACTCTGATATGTTTTAGGTATTTCGTCTAGTAAATCGGATATTTTTTTTGGCGAATTTTTGTCAAGTAATTTACAAACATGGATAGCTGATAATATTCCATCATCATAACCCAATCCAAGAGGTTTATTAAAAAAGAAATGACCACTTTTTTCAAATCCAGCCAAAGCTTTCTCTTTATTAACTTTCCTTTTTATATATGAGTGTCCTGTTTTCCAATAAATTGTTTTACATGAGTTTTTTTTTAGCACTTCATCTGTTTTGAATAATCCGGTTGATTTGATATCAACGATGAATTTTGAATTTTTATGTTCAAAGGACAAACTTCTTGAAATAAGCAAGCCTATTTTATCAGAAAATATTTCATTACCAATATCATCAACAACACCAAGCCTGTCACCATCGCCATCAAATGCAAAACCTATGTTTGCTTTATTTTTTTTAACCGAATTACTTAGTGCGCGAAGCATCTTTAAATCTTCTGGATTAGGGTTGTATTTGGGAAAATTGTAATCGAGATTACAATCTAGTTCGATGACTTCGCAACCAATACCCTTAAGAACTTTTGGGGCAAATATTCCTGCGGTACCATTTCCGCAAGCTACTACTGCCTTAATTTTATTTTTTATTTTATTTTTTATTAAGTTAGCAATATAAATATCTTTAAATTCTTTAATTTCTTTATAGGAACCTTTTCCATTTACAAATTTTTTTTTAAAAACGATATTTTTTAATTCTTTCATTTCAGTATCTGAGTGAGTTAGTCCTTTTTCTATCCCCATCTTTATACCAGTCCATCCATTTTCATTATGACTTGCTGTAACCATTGCGACAGCGTCAGCATTCAGGTGAAATTGAGCAAAATAAGCTGTTGGCGATAGAGCTAATCCTATATCTTCAATATTGCATCCAGTATCAATTAAACCCTCAATGAGTTTTTTTTTTACTTCTTCACTGTAAGACCTATAGTCGTGGCCAACTATTACTCTCGGTGATTGGTTTGTTTTGGAAACTATTTGAGAACCCAAACCTCGACCAATATTTTTTATTCCTTCTTGATTTATGTCTTTTGGATATAGCCAACGCGCGTCATACTCTCTAAATCCATTCGGGTTTATGTGAGCGGTCTCAGTTTTTGGCATTACAATTTATCTAATATTTTTAAGGCTTTAGCAGTATTTAATTTTTTTCTTGCTATTATATTAATGTTCTTATATTGTTCTATTGATTTGCTTAAATACGTAGTATATCAAGTAATTGTGTACACAACATATAGTTGTTATTACACAAAACATTAATAAAATAAGCATTTTATGAATAAAAATCTTTCATTGGCTATAGAGAAAGCTGTCGAAAAAATTAACCCCAAAGATAATTTTTCACGTTCTCAGGACAAGGGAGACAAGAAGCCTGACTTATTCTCGTTAACTTTCCAAACAGAACTTTTTCAAAATGATAAAGGAATAACAATTAAAATTGATAGATCTAAAGACGAAAAATTAACTAATTTTGGTAAGGCAACTTTAAGTGACAGGTATTTAGGTCAAAGCGAATCCCATCAGGATCTATTTGCTCGTGTAGCAAGCACATATGCTGATAATAATTTACATGCGCAAAGAATTTACAATTATATAAGCAATTTATGGTTTATGCCAGCTACTCCAATTTTATCCAATGGTGGCAATGAGAGAGGATTACCAATTTCATGTTTTTTAAATGAAGCGGGAGATAGTTTAAGCAGTATTTTAGATTTGTGGAGTGAAAATGTTTGGCTTGCAGCAAGAGGTGGTGGCATTGGCAGTTACTGGGGAAATCTTAGATCCATAGGAGAAAAGATTGGAAGAGTTGGAAAAACGTCTGGCATTATTCCATTTATTAAAGTAATGGACTCATTAACAATGGCGATCAGCCAAGGTTCGTTGCGAAGAGGTTCGGCAGCCTGTTACCTTCCAATTGATCATCCAGAAATAGAAGAGTTTATTGAGATGAGAAGATCTACAGGCGGTGATCCAAATAGAAAAGCTCTAAACCTACATCATGGCGTATTAGTTAGCGATGCTTTTATGAGAGCTGTTGAAACCAATTCTCAATGGGCTTTAAAAAGTCCTAAAGACGCTATTATCCAATCCACAGTCTCTGCAAGAAATTTATGGATCAGATTATTAACTGCTAGAATAGAAACAGGAGAACCGTATATTATTTATATAGATACAGTTAATAGACTAATTCCACAGCATCACAAGTTGGCTGGACTTGATGTAAAGACATCTAATCTTTGTAGCGAAATAACTTTACCCACAGGAATAGACAAAGATGGAAATGATAGAACTGCTGTTTGTTGTTTATCTTCACTTAACTTAGAAACATACGATGAATGGAAAGACAAACCACAGTTCATTGAAGATATAATGAGATTTTTAGATAATGTCTTAACTGATTTTATTAATCACGCACCAGACTCTTTTAAGAATGCAAAATATTCCGCGATGAAAGAAAGAAGTGTTGGATTAGGTGTTATGGGTTTTCATTCATTTTTGCAAAAAAATTCAATACCATTAGAGTCGGTAATGAGCAAAGTTTGGAATAATAAAATTTTTAAACACATTCAAACAAAAGTCGATCAAGCATCAAAAATATTAGCGGAGGAGAGAGGAGCATGTCCGGATGCAGAGGAATACGGTTTTAAAGAAAGATTTTCTAATAAAACAGCAATTGCTCCAACAGCTTCTATTTCAATAATTTGTGGTGGAACATCACCAGGAGTTGAACCTGTTGCTGCTAATAGTTTTACACACAAAACTCTTTCAGGTTCTTACAGTGTCAGGAACAAATATGTACAAAAAGTCTTAGAAAAACATGGTAGAAATGACGAGGAAACTTGGTCAAGTATAACAACAAACCAAGGATCGGTTGCACATTTAGATTTTTTGAGCAGTCAGGAAAAGGATGTATTTAAAACAGCTTTCGAATTAGATCAAAAATGGATTGTTGAACTTGCTGCAGAAAGAACCCCTTACATTTCACAAGCACAATCAATCAACATCTTCCTGCCTGCTGATATTCATAAAAAAGATCTTCATCAAATACATTTTCAAGCGTGGAAAAAAGGCTTAAAGAGCCTTTATTATTGTAGATCAAAATCTATTCAAAGGGCTGAAAATATAAATACTGGATCTTCAACAGATATATTAAATAATGTTTATTCAAAAAATGAAATAGTAAATGAAACGAGTGACGAGGAGTGTTTATCATGTCAGTAATGAAAATAAACAAGGAGACGATACTACCTAAGAAAAATGGATTACTAGTTGGTAGCTTGGGTTATAAACCATTTAGATATCCGTGGTGTTATGATGCATGGTTAACACAACAAAGAATTCATTGGCTTCCCGAGGAAGTGCCATTAGGAGATGATGTGAGAGATTGGCAAAAAAACCTTAGCCAGCCGGAAAAAAATCTTTTAACCCAAATCTTTAGATTTTTTACTCAAGCGGATGTTGAAGTTAGTAATTGTTATATAAGACATTATATGAGTGTTTTTAAACCTACTGAAGTTTTAATGATGATGTCTTCGTTTGCTTCTATGGAAACAGTTCATATAGCGGCCTATTCACACCTTTTAGACACCATTGGTATGCCGGAGTCAGAGTATTCAGCTTTTTTGAAATATAAAGAAATGAAAGATAAATACGATTATATGCAAGGCTTCAATGTTAAATCAAATCACGATATTGCAAAGACGATTGCAGTTTTTAGTGCTTTTACCGAAGGTCTACAGTTGTTTGCAAGTTTTGCTATTCTCTTGAACTTTCCACGGCAAAATAAAATGAAAGGTATGGGTCAAATTGTAACTTGGTCAGTTAGAGACGAGACTTTGCATTGCAATTCAATGATTAGATTATTTAAAACATTTATCGATGAGAACCCAGACATCTGGACAGAAAAACTTAAGAAAGAAATTTACGAAGCATGTAGAACAATCGTTTCACATGAAGATGCTTTTATAAATTTGGCATTCGAGATGGGACCAATCGATGGTCTAACTGCTGATGAAATTAAACAATATATTCGTTGGATAGGTAATAGAAGATTAATTCAACTTGGACTAGAACCAATTTATCAAGTAGAAAAAAATCCTTTAACTTGGCTTGATACAATGTTGAATGCAGTAGAACATATGAATTTCTTCGAAGGAAGAGCTACTGAGTATTCAAAAGCTTCGACCAAAGGAACTTGGGCAGAAGCCTTCTCATAAAACTAAAAATAAATTCACTTTCTTAAATAGGGAACAATTAGTAAAATAATTTATTGAAAGGAGGGTTTATGGCAAAATTTTATCTTATGGGAAATTATACCGCAAAAGCATTTCAAGGTTTTATTGCAAATCCTGATACTGACAGGGGTGCTGCAATTAAAGCAGTTGCTAGTGCTGTAGGAGGCAAAGTATTAGATTATGATATTGTTAGAGGTTCTTATGATTTTATTGTTTCAATAGATGCACCAAACTTTGAAAGTATGGCAGCAGCGAAACTTGCTACTGAAGCAAGCGGTGCAGTAACTAACATTACCATAATGGAGCCTATAAACATTAATAGTGCGGCAAAACTTGCTGCAAAAGTGGCAGCTGGCTATAAAGCACCTGGAAAATAATTTTATCTTTGGTTGAGAAGCATTACTTTACGGTGCTTCTCACCACTGTATTTAGAAAGCGGTCTAATTAATTTATTGGATGCGTGCTGTTCCATTATGTGAGCAGACCAACCTGTGATGCGGGCCATGACAAATATTGGGGTAAAAAAATCAGTATCGAATTTCATTAGATGATAGGTTGGTCCAGAAGGATAATCTAAGTTAGGATGTATATTCTTTTTTTCAATCATAATAGTTTCTATTATTTGACTCATTTTAGGTAATTTTTTTTCTTTAAGTATTTCAGCAACTTTTAAATAATATTTCTTCATGGTAGGGACTCTAGAATCTCCTTTACTATAAACCCTATGTCCAAAGCCCATGATAAGTTTTTTCTTTTTTAAAGCGTCTAAAATCCATTTTTTTGCATTTTCAGGTTTTTTTATTTTCTTTAGCATATGCATCACTTCTTCATTAGCTCCGCCATGCAGAGGTCCTTTCAGACTAGCAACAGCTCCAGTAATAGCTCCATGCATATCTGACAGACTGCTTGTGATAGTTCTTGCAGTGAAAGTTGAGACGTTGAAACTGTGTTCTGCGTATAAAATTAGCGATACATCAAAAGCTTTCACAATTTCTTTTCTAGGAACTTTTCCAAAACACATATAAAAAAAATTTTCAGAAAATGACAGTTCTTTTTTAGGAGGTATTACTTTTTTACCTTTTCTCGCTCTAAAAAAGGCCGCGATAGCAGTTGGGGTTTTAGCAAAAATTCTCATAGCTTTTCTCATATTTGCTTCAGGAGAATTGTCACTTGTTTCTTTATCTTCTAATCCCATAACACTAACAACTGTTCTTACTACATCCATAGGATGAGATCTTTTGGGCATGTGTTTGATAATTTCTCTAAGATTTATTGTAATATTCCTATTTTCTCTTTCCTCTTTTTTAAATTTATTAAGTTGAATACTGTTTGGTAAATCTCCTTTAAGCACAAGATAAGCAACTTCTTCAAATTTGCATGTTTCACATAGGTCCTGGACTGCATAACCTCGATAAGTTAGTGCATTAATATCTGGCATCACTTGTGATATAGTTGTCTCGTCAACAACTATACCCAATAGTCCTTTTTTTATTTCATCACTCATAATTTACTCGTGTCCGTCTGTTTTAAAATCAGTAATTTTTTTATCTGCAGTATTATATTTTTCATATTCTACCAGCTCGTACAATCTTTTTCGTGTCTGCATTTTATCGATAATATTATTTTGATGTCCATCTTTAAAAATGACTTTTAGTCCATCTTCAACGTTTTTCATTGCTAATCTTTGCGTTGTTACGGGATAAATTACAATATTATAACCTAAATTTTCTAAAGTTTTTGCTGATAAAATTTTTGATTTACCAAATTCTGTCATGTTGGCTAACAAACTTACTTTTGAGCTTTTTCTTATTTGCTCGAATTCTTTTTCATCTCTCATAGCCTCCGGAAAAATAACATCAGCACCCGCATCTTCATAAGCTTTAACTCTATCAATAGTTTTTTTTATTCCCTCTACTGTATTCGAGTCAGTTCTAGCAATGATTAAAAAATTTTTATCTTTTTTAGCACCTACAGCTTTTTTTATTTTTTTTATCATATCTTCTACAGGGATGATTTCTTTATTGTCGAGATGACCACACCTTTTTTGTTCAATTTGGTCTTCGATATGACATCCGGACAGACCAAGCTTTTCAAATGTCTCAACGGATTTCTTACAATCACCAAATCCAGTGTCTGCATCAACTATTGTAGGTAGATCTGACACTCTTGAAATTTGATTTGCTCTATAACTAACTTCTTTTAAGGTAGTTAAGCCTATGTCCGGCACCCCTAAATCATTGGACAAAACTCCACCAGAAATATATACGCCATCAAAACCAATTTCAGCAATTAGCTTTGCGGTTAAAGGATTATAAGCACCTGGAAATCTTAGTATTTTTTGTTTTTTTAGTTTATTTATTAATTCTATTCTTTTTTCAGAGGAATTTTTTTTTGTAAAATGCATATCATTATTTGTTAATCTATAACAATTATAACAGCAGTAATTAATAACAATACAGCTAAAAAATATTCAACAATTTTCTTAATTTTAATATTTTTGATTATTAATTTTATCGATGATCCAAAAAATGCCCATAAACAAATCGAGGGAAAACAGATAAAAGGAGCTGTTATTGCTACAAATGAGGTAGCTACAATAAAATTTTCTTCGCTAGGGAAAAATGCAGTTGCTGCAGTTAATGCCACCACCCAAGCTTTAGGATTAACAAATTGAAAGAGTGCTGCCTCGTAAAGCTTTAGTGGTTTGCCAGTTTCTTTTTCATTATTTGAAAAGGATCCTACAATTTTCCACCCCAAGTAAAGCAGATACACAAAACATATCCATTTTAAGTAAAATTGAATAAGTGGATATTTTTGAAACAAACTACCTAAACCAAAACATACTAAGGAAATTTGGATAGTGTGACCAAATGGAATCCCAATTAGATGAGGTAAGGTTCTTTTAAAACCAAATTTAATACCAGAAGCAGTAAGCATTGCGTTGTTTGGTCCTGGCGTTACAAACATGACAAAATAATAACTAATTAGTGCAAAAAATAATTTAAATTCAATCATTAAGATATTTTTTAATAATTTTTTCCAAACCTACAAAATTTTTTACTAAATGATTATGGTATATCTGATTTACTTTTTTTTCTGTGTATCCACCTTCAATTAATACAAAAGGTATATTGGCAGCTTGTGCCGCACCTGAATCTGTTTCACTATCACCAATCATGATAGTTTTTTTTAAGTTTCCTCCGATTATTTCAATTGTATCAGTTAGATGTTTAGGATCTGGTTTATTGTGATTAAAAGTATTACCGCCTGCCACATAGTCGAAAAAATGATAAATCTTTATTTTTTTTAACAGATCTATTGATAAATGTTCTTGTTTATTTGTACAAACGGCCATGGAAATAGAATTATTTTTGCACCAGCTTAAAAATTCTAAAGCACCAGTTATTAACTTACTTTTTTTATTAATATTGTTGCTGTAGAAATTTATAAATTCTTTTGTCATTTCCTCTTCCATTTTTTCATCTGTTTTTTTTATTTTTCCACTTAATTCACCGATTTCATGCATTGATTTTCTGAGCATCACTTTTGATCCTCCGCCAGCAAGTTTTTTTATGTCAGATAATTCTCTTTCTTCATAACCAAATTTTTTCATCACATGATTATGTGCCAGCATCAAATCGGGTGCTGTGTCGATCAACGTTCCGTCAAGATCAAATAATACTGTAAATTTTTGACTCATTTTGTTAAGTAGTATAAAGAAATATTTTGTGAGTTATTTCAAAGTTTATATTAATGTAAAGATAAATCTTTATGGCATCAATAAATAAAAAAAAAATAGCTTTAATAGAAAAATATACTCAAGAAAAATTACGTAATAAAGCTATGAAACTAGGTGTCACTCTAAAGTCTCCTGAAACAGTTTTTTTATCGGCTGATACCAAATTTGGAAAAAACATTACCATTCATCCCTATGTTATGATTGGACAAAAAGTCAAAATTGGAAGCGATGTTGAGATTTTACCTTTTTCACATATTGAAAATGCTACATTAGAAAAAAATGTACGAGTTGGTCCTTTTTCAAGAATCAGACCCGGGTCTTTTCTATCTAAAGGTTCAAGAGTCGGTAATTTTGTAGAAGTTAAAAAAAGTAGGGTGGGGGAAAATTCAAAAATTCCACATCTATCATATGTGGGAGATACCTCTATTGGTAAAAATGCTAATATTGGTGCTGGCACAATCACCTGCAACTATGATGGAAAAAAGAAAAACAAAACTAAAATTTTAGATGGTGCTTTTATTGGTTCCAACACTGCCTTGGTTGCTCCAGTTAAAATTGGCAAAGGATCAATAGTTGGAGCAGGTTCAGTTATAACTAAAAATGTTAAAGATAAATCATTAGCTTTAACAAGAGCTAATCAAATCGAAGTTAAAAATTATAAGAGAAAATAATGTGTGGAATAATAGGTATAGCAAGCAATAAACCAGTTTCTTCAAATATCATCCAGTCTTTAAAGAGGCTGGAATACAGAGGTTATGACTCTGCTGGAATCGCAACAATTGGCAATGGAGAAATTTATGAGAAAAAATGTATTGGAAGAGTTGATAATCTTGAAAAAGTTTTATTTAAAAATCCATCAAAAGGTATTTTAGGAATAGGTCATGTTAGATGGGCAACTCATGGAGTACCAAGCCAAGTAAATGCACATCCACATTCATCAGAACAGGTTTCGGTTGTACATAATGGTATTATTGAAAATTCAAATGATTTGAAAAAAGATTTAGAAAATAAAGGATATAAATTTAAATCACAAACCGATACTGAGGTTATAACATTTTTACTAACCGACTTACTAAAGGATTTCGACATTATAAATGCAATTCATAAAACATTAGAAAAACTTCATGGTAGTTTTGCCTTAGGTATTATTTTTAAGAAATTCAATAATATTGTAGTCGGGGCGAGAAGAGGAAGTCCACTAGCAGTAGGATATGGTCATGAGGAAAATTATCTTGGCTCAGACTCCTATGCGCTTAAGTCAATGACAAATAAAATTACTTATTTAGACGATGGAGATATATGTGTTTTATCGAACAATAAAGTAGAGTTTTATAATTCAAAAAATATTAAGATCAACAAAGAGGTTTTAACACTTTCTGATGATAAACATATTACAGATAAAGGGGATCATAAAGATTTCATGTCCAAAGAAATCAATGAGCAGCATGTTACGGCTCAAACCTGCATAAAAGAGTATGTTGATCAATTAAGACAAGATATAAATTTATATCACTTTCCAATCGAACCTAAAGATATTACTAAAATAATTTTAATAGGTTGTGGCACTGCATATCATTCTTGCGTGACTGCAAAATATTGGTTTGAAGAACTTACAAATATTCCTGTTGAAATTGATATAGCTTCAGAATTTCGATACAGAAAACTAAAGTTTGATAATAAAAATTTATATGTTTTTGTATCACAATCAGGAGAAACTGCCGATACATATGCTGCTCTTGATCTATGTAAAAAAAATAATGTTAAAACCTGTGCTATTGTTAATGTTGTTGAAAGCTCTATAGCTAGAACGTCAGATTTTGTTTTGCCCATTCATGCGGGTCCTGAAATAGGAGTTGCATCAACCAAGGCATTTATAGGCCAAATGTTAGTTCTTTATCTTTTAGTTCTTAAAATGTCTGAAGTTAGAAAAGAAATATCCCAAACAGATTATGTTAATAAAATAAGTGAACTTAAAAAACTTCCTTCGTTGATAAAAGATGTTTTGAAATGTCAGGATCAAGTCCAAGTTATTGCGAAAGATTTTTTAAAGGTAAAAGGTGCAATGTTTTTAGGTCGTGGCTTATCTTTTCCAATAGCTTTAGAAGGAGCATTAAAACTTAAAGAATTATCCTACTTACATGCTGAAGGTTACCCGGCTGGGGAAATGAAACACGGTCCACTTGCTTTAATTGAAGAAGGTTTACCCGTTGTTGTTTTAGCGCCAAAGGATAAATATTTCGAGAAAACGATCTCAAATATGCAGGAGGTCATAGCAAGAGGAGGAAAGGTAATATTAATAACAAATGAAAGCACTAATATTATTAGTGAGAATGTGAGATTTACATTAGAAATACCAAAGACCGATTATTATTTAACGCCATTTCTGATGACAATTCCATTACAGTTATTAGCTTATCACGTAGCATCATTAAAAAATTGTGATATTGATAAACCAAGAAACTTAGCAAAATCAGTTACTGTGGAATAAGAAATTATTTTTTACTTTTAAAAAAGAAGCTGGATATAGGAACTCTTTGTCTAAGCATATTTTTTTTATAATATTTGATTTTATTTTACCAGGAGCCCACAAAAAAATTGACTTACTATTGTTCAAACATTTGAGAGTTAATGTAATTCTTGCAAAATCTTTTTTAATAATAAAATCAACGTTATTTTTGAATTTTTTATTTATATTATTTTTAAATAAAGATGCTATATGCCCATCTTGACCAAGTCCTAATAGAACCAGGTCAAAAACTACTTTTTTTTTTAAAAAGTATTTTTTAATTGTTTTTTCGTAATCTTGAGCATCTTTTTTAATAGATTTTTGATTAGTTGTTATTTTGTATATTTGCCGATTCGAAATTCTAATTTTACTGAGCAGATATTTTCTGCACATACGAATGTTTGAGTATTTAGAATTTTCTTTTACATATCTCTCGTCACCAATAAAAAAATCAATTTTTTTCCATGGTATGTTTTTATTTTTAGCAAGATGTCTATAAAGCTTAATTGGGCTCTTTCCACCAGTAAGCACAAAAGAAAATCTGCTTCTTCTTTTGAGCCTTTTGTTTAATTTGCCGCAAAATAATCTTATGAATTTTTCTATTAAAAAATTTTCGTTATTTTCTTGAATTATTTTTGCAAATTTAGCCATTTTTTAACTAACAGGTACATTCAAACTTGGTTTTTTTACTTGTATACCTTATATAGACCTTAGGTTGAACATGAAAAAATGGACATTAAATAGTTGGAGAAATTATCCAGTTAAGCATATTCCCGAGTATGAGGACGAAAAGAAACTTAATATGGTTTTGAAAAAAGTAAGTTCTTTTCCACCATTGGTATTTGCTGGAGAAACTATATCTTTAAAAAAATCACTTGCACAAGTGGTTGAAGGTAAAGCTTTTCTTTTACAAGCTGGAGATTGTGCTGAAAGTTTTGCTGAGTTTCACCCTGATAATATTAGAGACACTTTTAAAGTTATTTTACAGATGGCTCTAATTTTAACTTTTTCTGCTGCTTTGCCGGTAGTCAAAGTAGGAAGAATAGCTGGACAATTTTCTAAACCAAGAAGCTCACCCATAGAAATTAAAGATGGAAAAGAACTTCCAGCATACTTAGGAGACAACATAAACGGAATTGAATTTAGTGAAAAAGCTAGAAAGCCTGATCCAATGAGGTTATTTAAAGCTTATTCACAATCAGCTTCAACTTTGAATTTGCTGCGAGCTTTTTCACAAGGAGGTTACGCTGATTTGAGGAAAGTTCATTTATGGAATTTAGGTTTTGTAAATAAAAGTCCTCAAGGAAAAAAATTTAAAGAGATTGAAGATAAAATAAGTGACGCACTATCTTTCATGGAAGCTTGCGGAATCAATCCAGAAAGTAATAGAAGGTTAAGAACGGTAAATTTTTATACTTCTCATGAAGCTTTACTCTTACCATTCGAGCAAGCTATGACTAGAATTGACTCTACTTCTGGAGAATATCATGACACTTCAGCACATTTTGTTTGGATTGGTGATCGAACAAGACAGACGAACGGTGGCCATGTTGAATTTTGCAAGGGGATCAAAAACCCGCTTGGTATAAAATGCGGACCAACTTTAAAAGATTCAGAATTAATTAAACTTTGCAATATTTTAAATTCTAATAATGAGCCAGGTAGAATAACTCTTATATCTAGATTTGGAGCAAATAATGTTGAAAAATTTTTACCTAAATTAATTAGGGCAATCAAGAAAGAAGGTCTAAATGTTGTTTGGTCATGTGATCCTATGCACGGAAATACAATTAAATCTGCCAATGGATTTAAAACCAGACCTTTTAATAATATTTTTAAAGAAGTAAAAAGAGTATTAGCTGTTCATCAAGCAGAAGGAAGTTACGCAGGTGGTTTACATATAGAGATGACAGGTCAAAACGTTACAGAATGCATTGGTGGTGCACAAAAAATATCCGAAAAGGATTTATCGCATAGATATCACACCCATTGTGATCCGAGACTTAATGCAAATCAAGCATTAGAACTAGCTTTCTTAATTTCGGACGAGATTAAGAAAAACTCTCAATATTCAAAGAATATTATTCAAGCAGCATCTTAATAATTGAATTTTAATTATTAAGATCTATTTTAACAAAAGGATATTAATATTATGCAAACATCAGAAATGGTTGAATACATAAAAAGCTGGATAAGCGATTATTGCAAATCTATGCCAAAAGAGCCCGATGCTTTAGTGATAGGTATTTCTGGAGGAATTGACTCTTCAGTAACAAGTACGCTTTGTGCACTTACTGGAAAAAAAACTATTGTACTTTCTATGCCTATAAAGCAAATAAAAGAACAGCACAATTTAAGTTTAAAACATCAAGAATGGCTTAAAAATAAATTTAAAAATGTAGAAAGTTATTTAATTAATTTAGATAATGTTTTTAAATCTTTTAAAACTTCATTGACTCAATTTGATAATGAGCATGGTATGGCAAATTCCAGAGCTAGACTAAGAATGACGACACTTTATCAGACAGCTGCTTCAAACAATGGGATAGTAGTAGGCACAGGTAACAAAGTTGAAGATTTTGGTGTTGGCTTTTACACCAAATATGGAGATGGCGGTGTTGATATATCACCTATTGCAGATTGCACTAAATCCCAAATATGGGAAATGGGCAAATACTTAGGAGTACTAGAAGAAATTGTTAAAGCCCAACCCACTGATGGTTTGTGGGATGATGGAAGAACAGATGTTAGGCAACTAGGTATGACTTATGAAGAATTAGAAAAAGCAATGAAAAATCCAAACAGCTCTGGATATAAAAAGTACTTAGAAATTAGAAAAAAGAATTTGCATAAAATGAATCCTATTCCTATTTGCAAAATAAAAAATGACTAAAAATTTAAATCTCTTTAATACCTTATCCGGAAAAAAAGAAAAATTTATGCCGATAGATTATAATAAAATTGGCATGTATGTTTGCGGTCCAACAGTTTATGATTTTCCACATATTGGTAATGCTAGGCCGCTAGTGGTTTTTGATGTCCTATATAGACTTTTATTGAAAGTATATGGCAAAAATAAAATTACTTACGTTAGAAATATTACGGATGTTGATGATAAAATAATTGAGTCATCTAAAAAGAATAAACAAACAATTAAAGAATTAACTAAAACTATTACAACTAGTTTTTACGAAGACTGTAAATATTTAAATTGCTTAAAACCAAACTTTGAACCTAAAGCAACTGAACATATTCAAGAAATGGTTAGTATGATTACGAATTTGATAAAAAACAAACATGCTTATGAAAACAAAAAACATGTTTATTTTTCTGTATCTTCTTTTAAAGATTATGGAAAATTGTCAAATAAAAAATCAGATGAACTGGTTGCTGGTTCAAGAGTGGAAGTTTCAAAATTTAAAAAAGATCCACTTGATTTTGTTCTTTGGAAACCTTCTGAGTCCAACGATCCAGGTTGGGATTCTCCTTGGGGAAGAGGACGTCCTGGTTGGCATTTAGAATGTTCCGTTATGAGTGAAAAGTTCTTAGGTAAAAAATTCGATATTCATGGCGGTGGACTTGATCTTGTTTTTCCTCACCATGAAAATGAAATTGCCCAATCTCGCTGTGCAAATCGTACAGATAATTTTGCAAATTATTGGATACACAATGGTTATGTTACCTTTGCTAAAGAAAAAATGTCAAAATCTATTGGTAATATTGTAACTGTTAAGAAATTGAGAGAAACAGTAAATGGACAAGTTGTAAGATTAGCTCTTTTGAGCTCCCATTATAAGCAACCATTAGATTGGAGTGAAAAATTAATTACTGAAAGTGAAAACACATTGGATAAATGGTATAGCCAATTTGATGAAACAACAGCAGAAGAATTACCAGATGATGTATTAGACTCACTTCTGGAAGATTTAAATACACCGGAATATATATCCAAACTTCATTCACTTTATGATAAAGCATCCAGGGGAAATAAATCTTCAAAAGTTAGATTTTTATCTTCTTGTAAATTAATTGGTTTATTTGGAGAAGATGTTAAGTCTTGGAAAAATTTTAAAAAACAAAGAGCTAAAGTTGATGAAGGTTTTATTCATCAAAAGATTATAGATAGAAATAATGCAAGGAAAAAAGGAGATTATAAATTAGCGGATACTATAAGAAAAAAATTAGAGACTAATGGTGTAATTATTGAAGATAAAAAAGATAAAACAACTTGGAAATATAAATGAGCAAAGAAAAAATATATATTTTTGACACAACACTTAGAGATGGGGCACAAACAGAAGGAGTTAATTTTTCTCTTGATGATAAAAATAAAATAGCTAAAGCGCTATCTGATTTAGGAGTTGATTATTTAGAAGGTGGTTGGCCAGGAGCTAATACTTTAGATACAACTTTTTTTAACAATCCACCAAAACTGAATAATACTATTTTTACAGCTTTCGGTATGACTAAAAAAACTGGTAGAAGTGCAGAAAATGATCCAGGATTATCCGCATTGATAAATTCAAAAGCTTCCGCAATTTGCTTAGTTGGAAAATCATGGGATTTTCATGTTGATGTAGCTTTGGGCATAACTAACAAAGAGAATTTAGAAAATATTAAAGAGTCAACTAAATTATTTGTCAAAAAAAAGAAAGAATTTATGTTTGATGCAGAACATTTTTTTGATGGCTATAAAAATAATCCAGAGTATGCATTAAGTTGTATCAAAACTGCTTTTGATGAGGGAGCTAGATGGATTGTACTTTGCGATACGAATGGTGGAACTTTACCAAATGAAGTGGGGGATATAGTTTCTAAAGTAAGCCAGAAAATACCAGGAAAGAATCTTGGAATTCATGCTCACAATGATACAGAAAATGCTGTGGCAAATAGTTTAGCAGCTGTTTTGGCTGGTGTTAGGCAAATTCAGGGAACAATTAATGGATTAGGGGAAAGATGCGGCAATGCAAATTTGATTTCATTAATTCCATCATTGGTTCTTAAAAAATCTTTAAACAGTAAATTTGAAATTAAAATTAATAAAGATAAAATTAAAACACTTACTGAATATTCAAGATTATTAGATGAAATATTAAATAGAAAATCCAATAGACGCTCCGCTTATGTTGGTCCTTCTGCTTTTGCTCACAAGGGTGGTTTGCACGTTTCGGCAGTAAGCAAAGATCCCAAAACGTACGAACATATAGATCCTAGTTTAGTTGGCAATGTGAGAAATATTATTATTTCTGATCAAGCTGGCAAGTCAAATATCATGTCAAGATTAGAGAAGTACGGAATTAAAATTGATAAAAATGATCCTAAAGTTCAAAGTTTGCTTAACGAAGTTAAAGATAGAGAGTTCGTAGGCTATTCTTATGATGGTGCTGATGCATCATTTGAATTATTGGCTAGACGTCTCTTAGGAGAAATTCCAAAATATTTAACAATTTCTAAATATGATGTTTCTGTAAAAAAAGATTCCTCTGAAAAAATTAACTCTTTTGCCAGAGCACATATAATTGTTGACGGACAAGAAATTGTTTGTGAAGGATCTGGAAATGGTCCAGTAAATGCTTTGGATAATGCTATCAGATCAAATGTTGGTAAAGTTGAAAAATATTCGAAATACTTAAAAGATTTAAAGTTAGTAGATTACAAAGTTAGAATTTTAAATACAGGAACCAATGCGACAACAAGAGTTTCAATTGAAAGCACTGACAGAAATGGGAAAAGCTGGTTTACTATTGGAGTTTCTCCAAATATTATTGAAGCATCGTTCAAAGCATTAATAGATAGTCTTGATTATAAGCTCTACAAAGAAAAGGCTCCTGCTAACAATTAATGAGTTATAAAAATATCTATTTTATTTTAGTTAGACCTCAATTAGGAGAAAATATTGGAGCAACCGCTAGAGCCCTTAAAAATTTTAAGTTAAGCAAATTAAGAATAGTCAATCCTCGAAGTGGATGGCCTAATCAAAAAGCCATAGCGACCTCAGTTGGTGCCAAAAATATTTTACAATCATCAAAAATTTATAATTCGCTTGATAAATCGATTGGTGATCTAGATCAAGTTTTTGCAACGACTACAAGAATAAGAAAAGTTAACAAAAAAATTATTTCTATTTTTGATTTAAATAAAAAATTAAAAAACAAACAAAAAATTGGAATAATTTTTGGACCAGAAAACTCTGGTTTATCGAATGATGAATTAAATTGCGCAGATTATATAGTAAAAATTCCTACAAATAAAAAATTTAGTTCGTTAAATTTATCTCATAGTGTAATACTTTTTTGTTTTCAACTTTTTGTTTTTTTTTCAAAAAAAAATTTTATATATAAGTCGAATTACAAAAGTTCAAGAGCCAGCAAATCAGAAGTAAATAAATTTTTAAAATTTATAATACAATCATTAGATAAAAGAGGTTTTTTGCAACCTGGCCACAAAAGACAAAGCATGATAAGAAACATTGAAAATATTTTTTATAGAACAAATTTGTCTGGTCAAGAAATACGTATTTTGCTTGGTATTTTCTCTACTTTAAATGCATTTAATAAGAAAAGCTGAATTGACAAAAGTTTTCCATTGTTTATAAATCACGAAATATAAAATATGACAAAAAGATTAGCGTCTAAGCATAAAGTGGATAGAAGACTTAAAGTTAACCTATGGGGTAGGCCAAAGAGTCCTTTTAATTCACGAAATTATCCACCCGGCCAACACGGTAAAGCAAAAAAAGGAAAACTTTCAGATTATGGTACGCAACTTGAAGCTAAACAAAAAATGAAATTTTATTACGGAAATATAAATGAAAGACAATTTAGAAATGTTTATCGTAAAGCAATACAAAAGAAAGGAAACACTACAGAAAATTTAGTAGGATTTCTTGAAAGTAGATTAGATACAGTTGTCTACAGAGCAAAATTTGCTACAACGGTATTTTCTGCAAGACAGTTGATTAACCATGGTCACATCAAAGTAAATGGCAAAAAAGTTAATATTCCTAGTTATTTAGTTAAAGCTGAAGATTCTATTGAGATAAAAGATAAATCAAAAGACATTGTTGCGATAGTAGGAGCTTTGGTAAGCAAAGAAAGAGAAGTTCCGGATTATATACAGATGGATGAAAAAAATAAAAAAGCTACACTAATTCGAATTCCAAAATTTTCAGAAGTTCCTTATCCAGTAATTATGGAACCAAATCTAGTTATTGAATATTACTCTAGATAATTAAATTTAACTTGTTAAGAAGAACTTCCATAAATTTTGTAAACAATATTCTCAGCAAGAATGCTAATTGGAAGATTGCTGATATTGGATGTGGTTATAGTGCTAATAAAAATGCATCAGTAATTGCTGATATTCAAGATCTTTCTAATTTCTACAAAGGTAAAAATTTTATAAAGATTAGTGGAAAAAAGCTACCTTTTAAAGATAAGGAATTTGATTTTGTTATAACAAGTCATGTAATTGAACATGTAGAAGATTTTGAATTTTTCGTAAAAGAGCTAGAGAGAATTTCCTCAAAAGGTTATATAGAATTGCCAACAAGATTGGCTGATAATTTGGTTTTTGAAAACAGAAATGATCACATTTGGTGGTTCACATATAATGATGTTAATAATCAAATTATTGCTTCAAAAAGAAATCAGTTAATTGATCCATTTATCACTGTGTCCATGGGGAAATTATTTGAAGAAATATTTAGAGAAAGTTTTGTTTTAGAATTAGCTTGGGAAGAAAAAATTGATTATAAAATTGACAATCAAATAAGACATGATGATATTAAAAAAATATCTTTTTTTAAATTAATAAGAAAATATTTAAGTAAAAAAATCAGAACCTTTTTAAGATAGGTTTATTAAGTAGCTTTTTCTTGAAATGAAATTTGTTTCTCTTGCAATTTTTTTTGCAAATCACCTTTTTCAAACATCTCTTTTACAATATCGCAACCTCCTATAAACTCTCCTTTGATATATAGTTGTGGTATTGTAGGCCAATCACTGAATTCTTTAATACCGTCTCTGATATCGGCATCTTCAAGTATATTAATTCCCTTAAAATTCACCTTTAATTGTTTAAGTACATTCGATACAGTTAAAGAAAATCCACATTGAGGAGTTTCCGGAGTTCCTTTCATAAATAGACAGACTTCATTTTTTTCTAATTCATCATTTATTTTTTTTTTTAAATTTTCATCCATAATTTACCTTTCCATAGTATTTAAGGCTAGCGCATGAAGGTCATTACCCATTTTACCTTTTAATGCCTTATAAACAAGCTTATGTTGTTCTATCTTGCTTTTTCCAGAAAAGATTTTTGATTTAATAGTAGCAGAATAGTGATTATCATCTCCAGCTAGATCTTGTATAGAGATTTCCGCATCTGGTAGTGCTTCTTTAATTAAACTTTTAATTTCTTCTAATTTTAGCCCCATAAAATTATTTAAAAATCCTTTTAAAAATTATATTAACTTTTTTAGTATGATAATTGAGATCAAACATTTTTTTCAAGTTAATAGCAGTAATCTTTTTAACTACCATTTTATCCTTAACTAGACTTTCGTATAGAGGCATATTGTTCTTCCATGAGTTTTGAGCATGTTTTTGGACAATGGTATAAGCTTTTTCCCGAGAAAATCCATTTTTTGTTAATTCCAACATTACTCTTTGTGAAAATATCAGGCCATTTGTAATTTTGAGGTTCTCCAACATTTTTTTTGGATAGACATTCATGTTTTTTAAAATATTTTTTAATCGATGGAGAGCAAAATCTAATGTGATAGTAGAATCGGGTCCAATATTTCGTTCAACACTAGAATGAGATATATCTCTTTCATGCCATAGAGAAATATTTTCAAGAGCTGGAATAACATAACTTCTAACCATTCTAGTTAAACCAGTTAGATTTTCACTTAGAATGGGATTTTTTTTGTGCGGCATTGCAGAAGATCCTTTTTGTTTTTTATCAAAGAATTCTTCGACTTCTTGCACTTCAGTTTTTTGTAAATTTCTTATTTCCGTAGCCACTCTTTCAATCGATCCTGCAATGATAGCTAGAATTGAAAAATAATATGCATGTCTATCTCTTGGTATAATTTGAGAAGATATAGGTTCAATTTTTAAGCCCATTTTTTTTGCTACATGAGCTTCAACTCTTGGATCAACATTTGCAAAATTGCCTACAGCTCCAGAGATAGCACAGGTAGAAATTTCTTTAACTGCACGTTCAAGTCTATTTTTATTTCTTTTGAATTCCTCATAGAAACTAGCTAATTTTAATCCAAATGTGGTTGGTTCAGCATGGATACCATGGCTTCTACCAACACAAATTGTATTTTTATATCTTAAAGATTTATTTTTTAAGACTTGTAAAATTTCGTCAATATCTTTTTTTAAAATTTTGCTTGCTTGAACTAATTGAAAATTAAAGCATGTATCCAAAACATCTGAGGAGGTCATTCCTTTATGTAAAAATTTTCCATGATTTCCCACTTTTTCTGTTATTGAAGATAAAAAAGCTATCATGTCATGATGTACTTTATTTTCAATTTTATGAATTCTGTCTACATTTATTTTAGCCTTTTTTCTAACTGTAGAAGCCACACCTTTAGGTATTAATTTAAGTTTTTCCATAGCCTGTGCTGCAGCTATTTCAATATTTAACCATATTTGGTATTTATTTTTTTCTTCCCATATCTTTGCTATTTCCTTTCTAGAGTATCGTTCGATCATGTTTTATAAGGTGGTTGATTATAATTTTTTTTAGACTTTGTAAATATTTCAAAACCTTCATTTGTTATTCCAACAGTATGTTCAAATTGTGCGGATAAAGATTTGTCTTTTGTTACTGCGGTCCAACCATCTTTTAGAACTTTGGTGTCATATGTACCTTCATTTATCATGGGCTCAACAGTAAATATCATACCGGTTTGCAATTCAATTCCTTCGCCTTTTTTTCCATAATGTAATATGTTTGGTGGTTCATGAAATGTCGTGCCTATTCCATGGCCACAAAAATCTCTTACTACGGAAAAACCTTTTTTTTCAACGAATGATTGGATGGTGTTACCAATATCTCCTAACTTTGTTCCATTTTTAATAATAGAAATTGCTCTCATCATAGATTCATAAGTAGCTGATACCAAGTTTTTGCTTTTTGTTGAAACTTCCCCCACAAAAAACATTCGACTGGTATCTCCATGCCAGCCATTTACTATAGCTGTTATGTCGACGTTGAGTATATCTCCTTCGTTCAAATATTTATTAGTTGGTATTCCGTGACAAACTACATGATTTGAGGAAGTGCAACATGATTTTGGAAAGCCTCTGTAAAAAAGAGGAGCTGAATAACCACCACTATCTCTTATAAATTCGTAGCAAATTTTATCTAATTTATCTGTGGTTACGCCAGGATTAATGTAAGCAGTTACTTCATCCAATGTCTTTGCCGCTAAACTGCCAGCAATTTTTATTTGATCAAAAGATTCTTTATAATTTTTACTCATAATTAAATTAACTCAATTTGATTATTTAGTTTTACCTCTTCATCATTTATCTTACAATCATAACAGAGTATTTTGACACCAGCTTTTATAGCTTTATCAAATGCAATTTTATAGTTGATATCAATGTCCTCGGCTATTTTAAAAGCTTTACAATCATGTCTTTGAATTAAATATAGGATACAGCTTTGAAAACCTTTTTTTTTAACATTAATGAGTTCCGTCAAATGTTTGGTGCCCCGTGAGGTAATTGCGTCAGGAAATTCAGCTATTTTTTTATTTCTTTGCAGGGTAACATTTTTAACTTCAAGAAAACATTTTTCTTTACTATTAGAAATTAAAAAATCAAACCTTGTGCTATTAGAAAATTTTACTTCAGTTTTTATATTATCGAATTTGATTAAACTTTTTATTTTTTTTAAGTTTAAAGCTTCAAAAATCAGTTTATTTGTTAATAATGTATTAATTCCAACTAAACTTTTTCCTACTTCAATTATTTCAAGAGAGTATTTTAATTTTCTTTTAGGGTTATTTGACTCTGAAAACCAAGTTTTATTACCCTCGTTTAATAAGCCCATCATGGAACCTGTATTTGGGCAGTGAGCAGTAATTATTTTATTTCTAAAGTTTATATCGACAAAAAATCTTTTATATCTTTTGACAAAAGTTCCCTGTAATAATTTATCTTTAAATTTCATTGAATTTTAATATTATCAAAGTATGAATAAAAATAATAAAAAAGTGAATGCCATAATCATTCTTATAGGTAATGAAATTTTATCGGGCAGAACACAGGACGCAAATGCTACGTTTTTATCAAAATGGCTTAATGAACTTGGTGTTAGAGTAGAAGAAGTAAGAGTTATATTAGATGAGCAAAAAGTTATAGTTAATTGCATCAATGAGGTGAGAAAAAAATTTAAATATGTATTTACTACTGGAGGCATCGGTCCCACTCATGATGACATTACATCTCAATCTATAGCAAAAGCATTCAATCTATCTTACAGCTACCACAAAGAAGCTTATAAAATATTAGAAAAATATTATAAGCCAGGTAAATTTAATGATGGTAGAAAAAAGATGGCAAAAATGCCTGACAAAGCTTCTTTAATTTACAATCCCTCAAGTGGAGCACCCGGCTTTATTATTGAAAATGTTTATTGTCTACCCGGCGTTCCATCAATACTCAAATCAATGGTGGGTGGTTTAGAAAATAAAATTAAAGGTGGAAAAAAAATTCTAAGTGAAACAATATCTGTAAGCACTGTTGAAAGTGAAATAGCCAAACCATTAGAAGATGTTCAAAACAATTTTTCTAATGTAGAGATTGGAAGCTATCCTTTTTTTAGATCAGGAAAAATTGGTGTATCTATAGTAATGCGATCTACAGAAAAGAATCAACTAAAAGATTGTGCTAAACAAATACAAAATTTCATTCAACAAAAAAAAATTCAAATTATAGAAAGAGAATAATCATGATTTTTTATTTTGCTTATGGCAGTAACTTGCATCACTTACAAATGAAAAGACGATGTCCAAATTGCCGTTTTATAAAAAAAATTATTCTCCATAATTACAAGTTAACATTCAGAAGTAAGTACGGAGCTGCGGACATAGAAAAAAAAATGGGTAAAAAAGTTTATGGAGCTTTATATCTAATTTCTAAAATTGCTGAAAAAAAGCTAGATGTTTATGAGGAATATCCTATTTTATATAAAAAAATGTTTTTTAAATATGGTAACAAAAAAGTAATGACTTATATTATGATAAAAAAAACAAAGCTAGTTTCACCCACGACTCGATATTTAAATATAATCAAACAAGGATATAAAGATTGTAAGCTTAATATAAAAAGTTTAAATGATTCCCTGTCACAGTTAAAACATATTCCATCCAGATAATAAATATTGAAAAATATTTGATTAAACATTAAAGATAATAAGTATTAAGGACTTTTTATAAAATGAAATCTAAAGCTATCGTTACTTTAGCTGACAGCAATTATTTTGAATTGCTTTTAGAGCTTATCTCCTCAATAAAAAAACATAAAGAAAGCGATAATGTTTCTATTTGTGTTTTAGACGCAGGATTAGATGAAAAACAAATAGAAATTTTAAAAAGCAAAACAGATATAATTAAAAAAGCAAAATGGGATATCCAAGTTCCTTCATATAAAGTAGCAGGTAGAGAATGGCTGAAAAGCCAAGTATCAAGAGCATTTTTACCAGACTATTTTCCGGATTTCGAAAAGTATCTTTGGATTGATTGTGATGCGTGGGTTAACTCTTGGGACTCTGTAGAATTATATTTTAAAGCTTGCGAAAATGGAAAACTTGGAATTACACAAACAATCGGCGCAGGATATAGAATACTAACTAGGGTCCAATGGATCCTTGGTAAATTTGCTGTTATCAAATCACAGAACTATAAACATGCAAAAAAATCAGGATTTTCAGAAAGTACGGCAAGAAAAATTGCATTTGCTCCCCATTTAAACATCGGAGTTTTTTCTTTAGAAAAAAAATCAAAATGTTGGAAATTATGGCAAGAAATTTTATCAAAAGCTCTTGCGTCAGGAGGGGTTTTTGGATCTGAAGGACTTGCAATAAATATAGCAGTTTATGATAAGAATGTTGATGCGGAATTTTTACCATTATATTGTAATTGGATAGCCAGTAATGTTTTGCCAAAATTCGATATAGAAAAGGAAACTTTTGTAGAACCTTATTTACCACATAACAAGATTGGAATAATGCATCTAGCTGCAGGTCTATGGAAAAATAATAAGGATATGAGAACTAATAAAGATGTTAAGGTAACAATTCAGACGATACAGGGATCAGAGTTACAAAAAAGTTTGAGATACGGTAAGGTATAATTTTTTTTGGTTGAGTATTTTACAATCTTTGCATAAACACTTATAAATAAAGAAATGCCCTCGTGGTGAAATTGGTAGACACAAAGGACTTAAAATGCACCTAAAAGATTAATTAAGTCTCTACGCGACACCACCAATCAGCTTTAAATCTATAAGTGTTTTGATTAATTTAACCCCGTGCTTTAATAGTCAAACCAGCATGGGCACAGAGCATTTACAAAAACCAGGTAACAAATCAGTCAGCTTCCAGGTCCTTTCATATAATAATTTATACCTAACGCGACCTTGGCGGCAAACGTTCTTGCTCAGCTGTTCTTTTCTTGTCTTTCACTTTTTTATTTTTTCTTAGCTTCATCTTTTTTAAGTTTTTCTTTAACATTCGAACTTGTCGTATTCTCTCTTTTGATGACAATTTTTTCATTTTTTTCTAGACCTTATTCTTCTTTTTTTCTCTTTTTATTTTTCTTTTTTCTCTAATAGAAAGTTTGGATTTTTTCATTGTGCTAGAATCTTTAAATGATTTTCCGCTATATCTTGTTTTCATAATATTTTTCCTTTCTTCTATACGGTATCATTTTTTGTAATTTTTTTCACCTTCACTTAAACTTATCTACACAGAATTGTTTGGCTTCTTCTATACTAGAAGTTTGTGTTTGAGCTAAAATACATGCGCCCATAACTTTTTTTAAGGTATGGTCGCTATATATAATTCGAGCTAAAAAAAGAATTATTATTACAACTATTACTGAAATAATTGTTAAAATTTTATTTTTCACTTAAACAAACCCCATAAGAAAGTTCACTATGTAAATCAATGCAGCTAATAAAAAAATTGTTATCCATATTTTTTTTAAATCTTTAGCTTCTTTTTTTTGGTGCTTCTTCCAAATCTCCGAGTCGAGCTCGGCCTTTTTATCTTCTTCTTCCATTTTGTAAATCTATCATTTCTTTTTCATTTACTCTGCCTCAAGTTTCAAGGTGGTTGGTTAATTTATTTTTCCATGTACGGTATCCATCATTTAGAAGACCTTCTAAAGTTTCTTCTTTGTTTAAATATGGAATTATAGTTCTCTCTGTATCCTGGGGTAGATGCACGAGAACGACCATCCCAAAATGGCTTTTTTGTTCCTACTGTTG
>Ga0207915_100057_pt1 | contig 27499 bp, 28 predicted proteins | sample DeeseametaMP1241_FD_184191 | JGI IMG/M metagenome (GOLD analysis project Ga0207915, IMG submission 184191) | Marine microbial communities from the Deep Indian Ocean - MP1241 (SPAdes) | ecosystem: Environmental > Aquatic > Marine > Oceanic | place: West of Perth, Australia, South Indian Ocean...
AAAAGTAAGCTTTTTAATAAAACTGTAAATCACTTTCCAAGAATAAACTTTCTAATTAAAAACAAAAAAGCAATAATTTCAATTTTTCCAAGAATCATAAAAGTTATTAAAGACATTTTAGTAAAGCTATTTAAATCAAAAAAACTTAAATTATCCAACCTATATAGTGATGATGTTACTGTGTTAGTAAGTGCGAGTATGGATAATTTAAAGGCATTCTCAAAGTTTATATTATCAAACGTTAAAATACCCGACAAAACAAATATAGAAATAATGAATAAAATAAAAACTAAAAAAGCTATTTTAAAATCGTCATCATCAATTTTTGATTCTGTGTTAAATAAATTTTTATCAAAAATATTTTTTGGTTTTACTAATCTATAAATTTCTTGATAAGAAACTTTTAATAAAATGTAAAATCTAATATATTTTAAACCTGAAGACGTAGATATTAAAGATCCTCCTACAATTGTTAAAAGAATAAAAAACAGCGAAACATCAAAATTAGATGAATATGTTGATATCCCAGATGTAGAAATTGATGAAGTTACCGCAAGTAAAATACTAGCAAATCCTTCATTGGAAATTATAAAAAAATAAAAAAATAAGCTTAACAAAATAATCATCATCCCCAAATGCAGGTCTTCCTGATGATTTTTAAATGTGAATTGCTTTGTAAAAATATTAAATAATAAATAAAAATTAAATATTGGAAATAGTAGAGTTATAGATAAGACAAAAATCTGAAGATTATTGCTTACAATATTAGATAAATTATCTTTTGTTATAAAACCTCCGGAAGATATAGTTGTAAGGGCCAAGTTAAATGCATCCAAAAGTCTTATATTTATTAAGCTATATAAAAAAATAACAAAAATAGTTGAAAAAAAATAAATCATTAAAATTTTAATAAAATTGTAATTAAAATTATTATAAAAATTTCTACCTAAAGTGCCTCCTGGCACTAAATAAACTGGTTTTATTTTGGCTTGTTTTGAACCAATTGTTCCAATAACAGCGATTAAAAAGAACAAACCGCCTAACCATTGAGAGCTTGATCTCCATAGTAAAAGTACTTCATCTATATCTTGAGTGTTTTCAATAATAGAGAATCCAGTTGCGGTGATGCCTGATACGGACTCGAAGTATGAATTTAAAAAATCAATATTATAAATGCTTAAAAAATAAGGAATACTAATCAATAGAGGTATAAATATAAAACTTAATATAATAAGTACAATTTGATCACTTAGAGAAATATTTTTATTATGTCCGCTACCTACAAAACAAAAAGAGAATCCGACAATTAAAGAAATTATTAGTGAAATTACATAAGAATTAAGATCTGAAATAAAATTAAAATAAATTGAATATAAAATATTTAAAATAGAAAAAAATGAAACAAATAAAGAATAAATTCCTAAAAAAAATAGTATGCCTTTATAATTCATTAAACCAATGAACTTATTCTAAACAAACTTTCTACTTTTTCTAGATGTTCCCTTTTACTTAAAAATACAACTAAATCTTTTTTTTCGAATTTAAAATCAGATTTTGGTATAATTACATCTTTATCTCTAACAACTGCACCAATTCTAATTTCTTTAGGAAGATTAGAATCTTTTATAGATTTGCTTATTAATTCTGAAGTTTCTAATATCTCAGCTTCTATAAATTCATATTCACCATCTAAAAGTGTATAAACAGTTTCTATTGTACCTTTGTGAACATGTTTTAATATCGTAGACACAGTAGTAAGTCTTGGATCTACTAAGTCATCAATTTTTAAAGAAGTCTGTAATAAACTATAATTTTGCTTGTTTACTAAGGCAATTGTTCTTTTGTTGGGATTGTTTTTTTCCGCAAGAACACATACCATAATATTATCTTCATCATCATTAGTAAGTGATAAAATTGTTTCTGCTTCTCCAATATTAGCTTCTTTTAAAACATCCTCATCTAACCCATCTCCATTAATCACAATTGTATTATTAAGTTCATTAGCAATAAATTCAGCTCTATCCTTATTTTTTTCAATAATTTTTACTCTAACCCCTTCGGAGTCAGTTTCTATATTTTTAGCTAAATTAAAACCAATATTTCCTCCTCCAACAATTAGAATTTTTTTTGCTATTTTTTCTTCATGACCAAATGCTGATAGAGTTGTGTTTATTTGTGATGCATTTATAACTACAAATGCTTTGTCATCTATTAACATCTTATCTTTCTTTTTAAGTATCACAAATTTTTCTCCTCTAATTACTCCTAGAATATTTGCTCTTAAATCTGGATACCTGATTGTAAGTTTACCTAATTCAGTATTAACTAAGGGACAATTTTCGCCAATATTAATTTCTAAAACCTTTATTTTTCCACCTGCAAAAGGAACACTATCTAAAGCACCTGGCGCATCCAATTTTCTTTGTAATGATTTAGCAACCTCTAATTCAGGAGAAATAATAACATCAATTGGAAGATTGGATTCTCCGTACAATTTGCTCCATTTTGCACCCAAAAACTCTTGCTCTCTTATTCTAGCTATTTTTTTATTTATATTAAAAATAGATTTAGCTACCTGACAGATAACCATATTGGTTTCGTCATTTTTCGTAACAGCAATAATCATATCAGCATCTTCTGCTCCTGCTTTTTCTAAAACAGAAGGAAAGGTTGCTCTTCCCACAACGCCTTTCACATCTTGAGTTTCATTAATTTTTTGAATGAATTCACTTGATTGATCAATAACTGTAATTGAGTGCCCTTGCGCTGATAACTGTTTTGAAATTGAAAAGCCAACTCTACCGGCTCCACATATAATTATATTCATTTAATTTATATCTTTGATACCTAAAGTTTTTAGTTTTCTATGTAGAGCAGATCTTTCCATGCCAATGAATTCTGCAGTTTTAGATATGATGCCTTTGTGCTTTTTTAACTGTAAAGTCAAATAGTCTTTTTCAAATTTTTCTCTAGCTTCTTTTAAGGGATAAGAAAGAACATTCTCATAAGAACCTGAATTAGCTGTAATATTTTTTTGTAATAATGCGTCTTTCACTAAACTATTAACATTTATTTTCTTCTCGTTAACGGATAGTATTGATATCCTTTCAACTAAATTTCTTAATTCTCTAACATTCCCTGGCCAATCATATTTATAAAATAAATCAAAGTCAGCATTTAACTTAGTTTCGCTAATTCCATTTAATTCAGATATTTTTTTAGAAAAATAATTTAGCAGCAAAGGAATATCTTCTGTTCTATCTTTTAACGCAGGTAAAAAAATTGGAACAACGTTCAGTCTATGATAGAAGTCCTCTCTAAAATTTCCTTTATCAATCTCTTCTCTTATATTCTTGTTTGAAGTACTTATTATTCTGACGTTAACATTAATTTCTTTAGATCCATTAACTCGTCTAAATTTCTGATCTATTAAAACCCTTAAAATTTTTGCTTGAGTTTCTAAGGGAATTTCCGAAACTTCATCTATCAGTAAAGTACTATCTTTTGCTTGTTCAAAAAAACCATAATTTATAGTTCCATCCATATTTTCTGATCCGAAAAGTTCAAGTTCATATTTTTTTGGATCTAATAAAGCTCCATTAACTACCACAAAAGGCTTGGTTGATCTTAATGATTTTTTATGAATTTGCCTTGCAACTAATTCTTTACCTGATCCTGCAGGACCTGAAATAAATACTCTACTTTCAGTGTTACTAAGTTTAATAATTATATTTCTGACTTTTTTTATTGCTTGGCTTTGGCCTACAATATCATAAGAATGAAAAAGTTTACTTTCTAAAATACGTTTTTCTTTTTTCAAATCTATATTTTCTATAGCCCTATTCACAAAATTTAATAATCTTTCGGTCGAAAATGGTTTTTGCATAAATTCAAAAGCGCCTAATTTTAAAGAATCCACTGCCATTTGAACATTAGCATGGCCAGATATCATTATAACTGGCACATCATCATCAATTTTTTTTATATGAGTTAATAATTCAATACCATCATTGTCGCCTTTATCTAATTTAACGTCTATAACCGCTGCATCTGGAACTTTTCTATTAATTTCATTTAAAGCTTGGTCAAAATTTGCAGCTTCTCTTACACTAAAGCCTTTATCTTTTAAAATACTGGAAATTAATAATCTGATATCTAAATTATCATCAACAACTAAAATCTCATTAGTCATAATATCTTGGTATTGTAATTTCTACTTTTGCACCATTTGTAATTGAATTAAATGCTATTAGACTATTATGGTCACTTATCACTTTAGTAACTACTGCTAAACCTAAACCTGTACCATTTTTTTTAGTGGTAAAATAAGGTGTAAGCATTTTTGTTTTATTAACGCGGTTAAACCCTACTCCATTATCCACAATAGTAACGTATATATAATCACTATCATCTCTAATATCTATGTTAATTTTTCCTTTAAAATCAACATTTTTTTTCCTTTTATCATGAATTGACTCGATTGAATTTTTCATCAAATTTATAAGCACTCTATGTATTTGCTCTTCATCACCTTGTATATAATTCGACGTCTTAACCTTAGTTAAAGCAAACTTTATTTCATTCTCTGATAATTCATACAAATTCAAAGCTCTAGAAATAATATTATTTAAATTAACTTTCTTTAAAACCGGTTTTGGCATTCTTGCGAAATCGGAAAATTCATTTACTAAGTGTTCGATATCTTTGATTTGCTTAGTTATTGTACTTAAATAACTTGAAAATTTTTTATTATCGCTACCAATTTTATCTAAATATTTTTCTCTTATTCGATCAATAGACAACTGAATTGGAGTAAGAGGATTTTTAATTTCATGGGCCAGTTTTCTGGCAACATTTTCCCAAGCAGAATGTCTTTCGACAAAAAGAAGTTTATCTTGCTGTATTTTTAACTTATCTATCATTGAATTAAAATTATCATTTAATTTTTCAAATTCTTTATCTGTTTCAATTTCTGGAACTTTTGCATCTAAATCGCCGGCACTTATTTTTTCTGAAGCACCAATTAAATTAATAATTGGTAACGTAAGTCTAGAAGCAAAATTAATTGAGATAATTATTGACAGAAAAAGTAGTAATGTCACAATTAATACATAAATAAGGGCAAAAGTAATTTTTATTCCTGTTTTACGATCTTGTACTCTAAAATAAAGTGCATCGAGGTTAGCTGTTTCTTTGAGATAATTAACTATTTTTGGATCCATAAATTTAACAATATAAAGGTACGTATCAATAAAATTGTTTAATTTAACTAAGGCCGAAGTTCTATTAGTGATAGGATCAGTAATTCTTACAGGTTTGCCATTTAAAGATTTAGTAAATGCTTCTTCTGGAGGAGGTACAAAATCCGAAGATATATCTACAATATTGGACATAATGATATTGCCTGCACTATCTAATAAATGAACTTCGTCCAATCTTCTTAATAATCTTTGCGATGTAAGAACATTTTGAAACTTTTTGGGATTATCATAGAACAAACCAGACTTGTTATTAACATCTAACACCATCAATAAAATATCTGCCTCGATAGAATTTCTAGTTTCTTCAACATAATATCTAGAGACTTCAGCTGAATTGTTGATTAGATTTTTAATTTTTTTTTCAAAATATTTTTGAAGTATAACATTAAATAAAAAGAGAGAAAATATTGCAATTAAGATCGAAGGCAACAAAGTAGTTATAGAAAAAAAAGTTATATACCTTAGAGTAGTTTGAGATCCTAGCGTTTTCTTTTTTCTTTCTTTTAAAACTTTATAAATTTCACGAATAATTAGAGTAAAAAATAATACTAATAAAACTAAATCAAAAAATAATAGTATTTGAAGATTGGTTTCGTTTAATTCTACAAAGCCTTTATTAATAAAAGTGAAAAATGTGAGTACGGCAAGCAATATACAAACTAAAGACGTTGCTATTACCCATTTTATATTTTTAATGGTATGAATCATTTATTGAATAATAATAAATATTTATAATAAATATAACGCAAATTGAAAAGAAATGAGCTTATTTCTCATAATATTAGCTGCTGGTGATAGTAAAAGACTTAAATCTAACACTCCTAAACCATTCCATATTGTCAACAATATGACATTGTTGGAACATTCATTTAATGCGTTTAAAGATTTTGATGAAATAAAAAAAACTATAATCGTTTACAATAAAAAGCATAAAAAACATCTAGATAAATTAAATCTTAAAAACACTTTAAAAGTCATGGGTGGTAAAACCAGACAAGAATCTACCTTTAAAGCATTAAAAAGAATCAAAAAAATGAATTGTAAAAAGGTCCTAATTCATGATTCAGCTAGATCGGCCCCTTCTAAAGATCTAATTAATAAAATAATTTATAACCTTAAAAAAAATCATGCTGTAATTCCTGTAATTAAAATAAATGATGCAACTAAACGTGTTAAAAAAAATACAATTTTTAAGAATATTGATCGAAGCAGTTTAAGATTTTCACAAACTCCACAAGGATTTACATACAAAAAAATCTATGAAAAACATATTAAAAATATAAACACATCTTTCGAAGATGATTCTGCATTATTTACTAAAGATGAAGAAAAAGTAGTAACTATAACTGGTAGCAAAAAAAATTTAAAAATAACTGATAAAGAAGATCTAAATATATTTAAATCTTTAAAAAAAGGAAAAACCTATTCTGGAATTGGTTTTGATATTCACAGATTAGTTAAAGGAAGAAAATTGTACCTGGGAGGAATTAAAATTCCTTTTGCTCTCGGACTACTGGGCCATTCGGATGCTGATCCAGTTCTTCACGCTCTTATAGATAGTTTATTAGGTGCCTGCAAATTAGGTGATATTGGAAAATTATTTTCTAATAAAAATAAAAAGTATAAAAATATTAGATCTACTATATTGCTTAAAAAAGTAATTGAGTTAATTAAATCTAAAAACTTTTCAATAAATAATATTGATATTAATGTTATTGCGCAAAAACCTAAAATAAAAAAATATGCAAAAAAAATGATAGATACAATAAGTAAGATATGTGAAATAAATCCTAATCAAATAAACATTAAGGGTAAGACAACAGAAAAACTTGGTTTAATCGGAAAAGAAAAAGCTATAGCATCTGAAGTTATAGCTTCAGTTATGAAATATGATTGATAAAATAGGTGTGTCAATATTAACGATGTTTGGTGTTGGTTATTTTAAATATGCACCAGGTACTGCAGCCTCATTTATCACCTGCGTAATTTATTATATTTTATGGATAGCTGAATTTTCTCTTCATAATAATAAAATATATTTAGTATATTTTTTAATTATTATTTTAATTTACTCTATTGCAATTATAGATAAACTTTCCCACCTTTTTAAAAAAAAAGACCCTAAAGAAATAGTAGTAGATGAATTTATTGGTCAAAGTATTCCGTTAATCTCTTTTCTGTTTAGGCCTGAGGAATTTGCCAATTTAGGAGGTCGATCAAATAATGTTGTAATAATTTATATCCTATTATCTTTTATCCTCTTTAGATTCTTTGATATTTTAAAACCTTTCCCAATTAATATCGTTGATAAAAAAATCAAGAATGGTGCGGGGGTAATGCTTGATGACATAATTGCAGGCATTTATTCTACAATTATTATTTATATTATTTATGCACTATGGTTTTAAATACCAAATCAAAAAAAATAGTTAGTCTGTTAAAGAAGAAAAAACTTAAAATATCATTTGTAGAGTCTTGCACTGGTGGAATGCTTTCAAGTGCTATTACTTCCGTTAGTGGATCTTCTAAAGTGTTTACTCTTGGTTTGGTTGCTTATTCAAATCATTCTAAAACTAAAATGCTAAAGATTCCAAAAAATATCATAAGAAAATATGGATCTGTTAGTGAACAAGTTTGCCTGACTATGGTTAAAAATCTAAGTAAAATTAGTAAAACTAATATCTCTGTTTCTATAACTGGAATAGCTGGCCCAAGCGGCGGTACGAAGATAAAACCTATAGGTTTGGTTTATGTAGGTATTAAAAAAGGAAATAAGATCGAGGTTAAAAAATATTTATTTAAAAATAAAGGACGTTCTTATATTCAAAAAGCTGCAGTAAATAAATCTTTAGGATTAATTTTAAGTTTTCTCAAATAATTGAATTGCCCTTTTTTCAAAAGCATCAGCTATTTTTTTTAAACCTAAGTCAAAAGATTTAATCATTAAAATATTTAAAATTTTATTTTTTAATTCAAAATCAACTTGAAATTCCACTTCACTTGAATCACCATCTTGTCTAAAAAACCATTCATTTTCCAAATGCTTTAAGGGTCCATTTATATTAGTTACATGTATCGAATCTTCGGATTTATTATAAATAACGAAACTTTTATATGTATCTTTGAAGAAACTTTTCCCAATAGTCAGATCGGCTTTAATTTCAATTGTATCTCCCTTATCTATTTTATCATGAATTTTACCATCCAAACACCAAGGAACAAATTCTGGATATTTTTCAATATCGAGAACCATTTCAATGAGATTTTTTTTAGAACAAGGAATTTTTTTCTTTATTGAAGCGAATGGCATGCAGCCTGCTTTTCTCTTAATTTTTTCATTCTAGAAAAGTCTTCATCAGCATGATATGAAGAGCGTGTAAGAGGTGAAGAAGCAACAATCAAAAATCCCTTTGATAAAGCAATTGATTTAAGCTCTGCAAATTCATCGGGATGCACATATCGATCTAGAGGGTAATGTTTCACTGAAGGTTGAAGGTATTGACCAATCGTTAAAAAATCCACATTGGCTGCTAGTAAATCATCCATTACTTGCAAAACTTCATCTCTCGTTTCTCCAAGTCCAAGCATTATTCCTGATTTAGTAAATATTTTTTTATTAATTTCTTTCACTGATTTTAATAAATTAACCGAAGCAAAATATCTAGAACCGGGTCTAACTTTTAAATACAAACTTGGAACCGTTTCAATATTATGGTTAAAAACATCAGGATTTGCATCGACAACTTTTTGATAAGCATTTCCTTTTCTAAAAAAATCTGGCGTCAGAACTTCTATTGTAGTTTGGTTGTTCATTTTTCTTGTTTCTAAAATTATTTTTGAAAAATGTTCAGCACCTCCATCCTGAAGATCATCTCTATCAACAGAAGTAATCACTACGTGTTTTAAATCTAATTCCTTAGTTGCTTGAGCTATCTTCATGGGTTCTAGGGGATCCAAATACTTTGGCTTTCCTGTCCTAACATTACAAAATGCACATGCTCGTGTACATATATCTCCCATGATCATAAATGTTGCATGTTTTTTGCTCCAACATTCGGAGATATTAGGACAACTAGCTTCTTGGCAAACAGTATGAAGTTTTTTTGTATTAATAATCTCTTTCGTCTTAAAATAGTTTTGAGAATCTAAAATTCTAGTTCTTATCCAACTTGGTTTTTTTTTAATCGGGTTTATTGGATTATTAACTTTTTCAGGATGTCTTGCCGTCATTTCAATTGCTTTTATAGATATGCTCGTTTGATTTTCCAACCATAAATTTTTGTCTGTATAGTATTTCTAAATAGTCAAGATCCATTTTATCAGTTAGCAACATATTCTTCTTTTCTACCATAGCCAACTTAATAGAAAGCGCTTTCTCTTCTTCGATAAGTTGCTGTTTAATTTTTTGTTTCTCGTAATAAGAAATAAGACCTCTTTGTCCATCTAAAAGATTAATTAAGACATAAAGAAATAAAAAAACTGTAATTAAAGTAAATTTTTTTTGGTTAATTATTTGTACAAATCTCATACATTTTAAACTTTAGCCATTTTTGCAGAATTTCCAAGTTCCTCTTCTATCCTTAATAAACGATTGTATTTAGCCACTCTTTCAGACCTTGCTAGAGATCCAGTTTTAATTTGTGATGAATTTGATGCAACAGCCAAATCAGCTATAAATGTATCTTCAGAATCACCTGATCTGTGGGAAATGATTGTTTGATATCCATTTTGATGAGCTAAATTAATAACGTTCATTGTTTCTGTTAAAGTTCCTATTTGGTTTGGTTTAATTAATATTGCATTTGCTGCTTTTAAATCTATTCCTTTTAATAAACGTTCTCCATTGGTCACAAATAAATCATCACCAACTATTTGTATATTTTTATTGAGGGATTTAGTGAAAGCAATCCAAGTTTTCCAATCATCTTCTGAGAACGGATCCTCAATGGACTTAATTGGATACTTATTAATTAAATCTAAATAATAATCGATTGTTTCTTCTGGTGATATAAATTTAGATGAACTTATAGCATACTTTTTATCTTTGAATAACTCATTGGCGGCAACATCTAAACAAACAGAAACATCTTTGCCTGGTTTAAATCCAGCATTTTCTGTTGCTTCTAAAATAAATTCAATTGCTTCTTCATTGTTAGATAATGAAGGTGCAAAACCACCTTCATCTCCTACTGTTGTTGAAAGTTTTTTTTTGCTCATAAGAGATTTTAATTTTTGTATTACTAAAAAACATATATTGATTGCCTCTTTAAAGGTTTGTGCCTTATCAGGTCGTATCATAAATTCTTGAATTCTTAATGAATTGTTTGCATGAACTCCGCCATTAATTACGTTCATAAGCGGTAAAGGTAATGTTTGTTTATCACCCAAGTTTTTAAATAATGATATTTTTTTTGAAAATGCTGCAGCTTTACTTACTGCTAATGAAACTGACAAAGTAGAATTAGCACCTAATCTTTTTTTTTGTTTGGTATTATCAAGTTCAATTAGAGTTTCATCAATTTTTTTTTGATCTTCTGAAGAAAAACCAATAAGTGCTTTAGATATTTCTCCATTTACCTTTTCTAATGCTTTAAAAACACTTTTTCCTAAGTAATCTTTGTTTTCTAAATCTCTCAATTCAAAAGCTTCGTGTGTACCTGTGGATACTCCTGATGGAACGATTGCAGAGGCATGACTACCATCATCTAAATGAACTTCAGCTTCTACTGTTGGATTCCCTCTACTATCAAAAACCTGTCGACCTTTGATATTAGTGATTTTTGACATTTTTAATTAATTTATCAATTTCAACTAATTGTTTTAGTAAATTTGACATTTTAGATAATGGAACCATATTGGGACCGTCTGATGGCGCATTATCTGGATCTGGATGAGTTTCCATAAAAACTGCGGCAACACCTACTGCTACAGCAGCACGCGCAAGATATTCAACAAACTCTCTTTGGCCCCCACTTTTTTCTCCTAATCCCCCAGGTTGTTGTACTGAGTGAGTAGCATCGAAAACTACGGGATAGCCATTTTTTGCCATGATAGGTAATGAACGCATGTCAGAAACTAAAGTGTTGTAACCAAAACTAGCACCTCTTTCTGTAACTAAAATATTTTTATTACCTGACTCTTCTATTTTTTTTGTGACATTGATCATATCCCATGGTGCTAAAAATTGACCTTTTTTTACATTAATAACCTTTCCTGTTTTAGCTGCGGCTACTAATAAATCCGTCTGTCTACATAAAAAGGCTGGTATTTGTAATATATCAACGTGCTTAGAAACAATTTCGCACTGATCTATTGTGTGAACATCCGTTAAAACGGGTATGTCTAAGTTTTTTCTAATTTTATCAAAAACTGGTAGAGAATTTTCGAGACCAACACCCCTTTTACCTTTAAAACTAGTTCTGTTGGCTTTATCAAAAGATGTTTTATAAATTAATCCTATATTGAGTTTTTGAGTAATTTCTTTTAATTTTTCAGCAACACTAATTGCATGCTTTTCATTCTCTAACTGACAAGGACCCGCTATAAGAGTAAATGGGCCATTGTTTGAAATACTTAAGTTTCCACATTTAACTAGTTTATTTTCCATTAATTTCTTTTTTGACTTAATTCTGCAGCTTTAACAAAAGAGGAGAATAATGGATGAGGTGTAAAAGGTCTAGATTTAAATTCAGGATGAAACTGAACACCAACAAACCAAGGATGATTTTTAAGTTCTATTATCTCAGGCAGTAGCCCATCGGGTGATAAAGCAGAAAAAATCAATCCTTTTTTTTCAAATTCATCTTTATATTTTATATTTACTTCGTATCGGTGTCTGTGCCTTTCTTTAATTTTTTTCATTGAATATATTTTAGATATTAAAGAATTACTTTTAAGTATTGCATCATATAAACCTAATCTCATTGTACCGCCTAAATCTTTCTCACTTCCTTTAAATCTTTCTTTTCCTTTTTGCCACTCTTCTAATAAACCAACTACTGGAGTACAATTATTACCAAATTCACTCGAGGAGGCATTTTTTATATTTAGTAAATTTCTAGCAGCTTCAATTATCGCCATTTGCATACCAAAACAAATACCAAAGAAAGGTATATTATTTAATCTTGCATATTTTATGGCAGCAATTTTTCCCTCACTGCCTCTTTTCCCAAAACCACCAGGAATTAAGATACCCGAAACATCTTTTAAAGCTGATTTCAAATTTTGGCTTTTTAAATGCTCTGAATCTATCCTGCTAAGATTAACTTTAAGATTGTTTGCAATTCCCCCGTGGGTTAAAGCTTCGTCTAAAGATTTATATGCATCTTTAAGATTAACATACTTTCCTACAACCCCTATATTTACATTTTTTGTTGTATTTAATACTTTTGTGGTTATGTTTTTCCATTTTGTAAGGTTTGGTATTTTTTTACTTTTAATATTAAAGTACGACAGCACTCTGTCATCAAGTTTTTCTTTATGAAAACTAATTGGTGCTTCATAAATTGTTCTTACATCAACAGTTTCAATAACATTTTCAATATTAACATTACAAAATAAGGATATTTTTTTTCTTTCTGATATTGGAATTTTTTTTTCTGATCTACAAATAATTATATCCGGTTGAATACCTAAACTTCTTAACTCTTTTACAGAGTGCTGAGTTGGTTTGGTTTTAAGTTCGCCTGAAGCTTTGAGATAAGGAACTAAAGTTAAATGAATAAACAAACTATTTTTTTTCTCCGTATCATTAGAAAATTGCCTAATTGCTTCAAGAAAAGGTAAACTCTCTATATCTCCGACAGTTCCGCCAATTTCACAAATTACAAAATCTTCATTTTTTATATCATGAGATATAAATTTTTTTATGCGATCTGTAACATGTGGAACTACTTGAACAGTTCCACCCAGATAATCTCCTTTTCTTTCCTTTTTTATTATCTCACTGTAAATTCCGCCTGTTGTAATATTGTCGGATTGAGTAGCTGAAATTCCTGTAAATCTCTCGTAATGACCTAAGTCCAAATCAGTTTCTGCTCCATCATCAGTTACAAAAACTTCTCCATGTTGAAAAGGATTCATGGTACCTGGATCCACGTTTAAATAAGGATCCAACTTTCGAATTCTGACATTAAAACCTCTTAATTGAAGCAACGCAGCTAATGATGCTGAAGATAATCCTTTTCCAATTGATGAGACCACGCCGCCCGTGACAAATACATATCGCGCCATGGAAGGACATTATAAAGGATTAAGAAAAAAAATTAAAGTTAAATTATTAATCAGATTTTGGAATTTGAGGTTCAGAAGGGTCTTGCTTTTCCTCAACTCTTTCCAAAACTGATGAAGTTGATATTCCTTTTTGCGCCATAATTGTCAACGAAATACTAGTTATGATGAATAGAGTTGCTATTATTGCTGTTACTTTTGTTAAAAGGTTACCCGCTGACCTAGAAGATATAAAACTTTCTTGAGATGCTCCTATGCCCAAAGCACCCCCTTCGGATTTTTGCAAAAGAATTACAATAACTAAGATAATAGCTAAAATGATATTTAATACTAAAATAAAATTTTCCATGTTCTGTTATTTATAGTAATTTTTTATTATATCAATAAATTTTTTTGATGACTTAGAGGCGCCACCAATTAAAAACCCATCTATTTCTGAAATTGACGAAAACAACCCTATATTACTATCATTAACAGACCCTCCATATAAAACGACCGGAAATGTTTTTGTTTTAAAATTTTTTTTAAATTCATTTTTAATAAATTTAAATGTATTTTTTAGTTCTTGAACTTTGGCAATCTTACCAGTTCCAATTGACCAGATAGGTTCATAAGCAATGATAATCTTATTTATATTATATTTTTTATTAATTGAACCTTTTATTTGATTTTTGAGGACAGAAAAAGTTTTACCTTTAATTTTTTCTTTAAATGTCTCACCAATACAAAAAATAATATTTAATTTTTGATTTAAAGCAGATTCAATTTTTTTTTTAATTATTTTATTTGTGTCTCCCTCTGATCTATTTTCAGAATGTCCCAAAATTACATATTTAGCACCAGCATTTTTAAGCATTGAAGCACTCACCGAACCTGTAAAAGGTCCATAATTACTATGGTGATGACAGTTTTGTGCTCCTATAGAAAGAAATGTTGATTTAAGTTTTTTCGTAAAAAAAGAAATTAATGTGTTTGGCACACATAAAACAATTTTATTTTTTTTATGGTACTTATTAAATCTGATACAAAATCGATGTATTTGGTAAATGATTTTTATCGAGCCAAAATCACCGAACATTTTCCAGTTACCAATGAAATATTTTAATTTATTTGTCATGATTTAAAATTTAATTTATAGAGTATCTAATTATATAACAATAAAATAGAATAGTTTTAATTACAATGTTAAGAACAATAAGAAAATTCTCATCATCATTTTTTGCAAAAATATTATTATTATTTATTGCTGTCCCCTTTATATTTTGGGGAATGGGACCTGTATTTCAAGGCGGAAAACAAAATACAATAGCTGAGATTGGAAACGAAAAAATTTCTACACAGGAATTTGTTGATTATATAAGATATAATGCGCCAAATCCAGACTTTGAAACTTTGGATAAAAATTTGATTGAAAAATTGCTCTCTAATTTCATTGGAGAAAAATTAATTGCTCTAGAAATCGAAAATCATGACATTAAGTTATCTGAAAATTCTTTAAGTAAAATTATTAAAAATGAAAAAGCATTTAAAAAAAATAATAAATTTTCAAGAACAGAATATGAAAAATATTTGGTTAAAAATAGTTTAAACGCTGTCGTATATGAAGCTAATTTATCGAAACTAGTAAAAAAAGAACAGCTGTTCGATTTCATTGGAAAAGGAATTATGCCTTCAAAATTTTTGGTTAATATAGCGTATGATAAAATAAATCAAAAAAGAAATATTGAAGTTATAAATTTAAATGACGTTTTTGAGAAAAAATCAAGCTTTAATGAAAATCAAATTGAATCATATTTTAATCAAAATAAAGATACCTATAAAATAATTTACAAGTCGATTCAATTTATCAAATTAAATCCAAAAAATTTAACTGGCGACGAAGAATTTACCGATTTATTCTTTCAAAAAATTGATGAAATTGATGACCTAATATTTGAAGGAAAAAACTTAGACTTTCTATTGAATAGATTTAATTTAGCATCTGCAACCTCAGCAACTTTTAATGAATTGGATCAAGACAGAAAATCCGAAACAGACACCCACTTTCCAAATAAATTAATTAAAAAAATTTTTGATATAGATCAAATAGAACCAACGGTTCTAATAGAACATGATAATAATTATTTTATTGTCGAGCTAACTAAAACTGAAAATATTCAGAGAAAAGTCACTGATCAATCGGTTAAAAAAGAAATACTATTAAACCTTAAAAAACAAACTAAAAGAAAATTAATTTCTGAAATAATTAGTAAAATAAATAAAAATAATTTTAAAAAAAATGATTTTGACAAGTTATCAAAAGATGAAAAGGTTGTTATTAAAAAGATTAGACTTGAAAATCGCAATGATGATAATGTTTTAAAACAAGAGCTTATTAATCAGATTTATGCATTTTCAGAAAAAAAAGTAATAGTTGTCGCGGACATTGAATTTTCAGAAAATTTTTTAATTTATATTGATAAAATCGAAAACGTATCTATTGGTGTAAAAACGGAAAACTATAAAAAATATTTTGATTTGTCCAAAAATAAAATAACTACTGATTTGTATAATACCTATAATTCTTACCTCGAAAATAAATACGAAATAAATATTAATTATCAAACATTAGCTAAAACTAAAAATTATTTTTAATGAATATAAATACAAGCTTCATTAATTTTAAAAAAAAACATAAAAATAAAAAAAATCAAATAATATTTCACCAAGCTGCTTGTAAGAATAATAAAATTATTGAAAATATAATTAATAATTTTTTAATAAAAGAAAATAGTTTTATATTCGAATCGGTAGAAAAACGCAGAATAAGAGGACGATATACAATAATTGGAGCTGACCCCGATAAAATTTGGGAATTTAATAAAAAAAAAATCTATCTTATTGAAAACAATAAAAAAAAAATAATAAAAGGTACCCCATACATATTTCTAAGAAAATTAATTGAAAATTTTAATTTTCCTCTGCCAAAGAATCTTCCTCCTCTATGTTCTCTTTTAGTAGGATACTTTTCATATGATATTATTCGATACATTGAAAAAATTCCCGATAATTGCCATGATGACTTGAAAATGCCTGATATAAAATTAATGAGACCTAAAAAACTTATAATTCATGACAATTTGCTTAAAAAAATTTATTTTATAATCAATTGTTATGCTGACCAAAAAATTAATAACTATTCAAAATATTATTCAAATCAAATAAAAAATATTCAAAACTTAAAAAGCTTAACCTTTAATGTTGAAGATCGAAGAAATACACAGACTCAAACTAATAAAAAAATAAAAGTTAGATCAAATATTTCTAAAAAAAAATTTAAAGAAATTGTTTTAAAAGCAAAGGCATATATCAAAAAAGGTGATATTTTTCAGGTGGTACTAAGTCAAAGATTTGAAGCCAAGCTTACAAAATCTCCATTAGAGATATATAAAAAATTAAGAATTACCAACCCTTCTCCTTTTATGTATTTTATTAACTTTAATGACTTTCAAATAATAGGAAGCAGCCCAGAAATTTTAGTAAGGTTAAGAAAAAATAAAATAACTATTCGGCCGATTGCTGGAACACGACCACGAGGTTTAAGCGCTAAAAAAGATGCATTTTATAAACAAGAACTATTGAATGATAAAAAAGAATTGTCAGAACATCTAATGCTTTTAGATTTAGGCAGAAATGACGTTGGAAAAGTTTCAAAAATTAATTCCGTTAAGGTTACTGAAAAATTTAAAGTGGAAAAATATTCTCACGTTATGCATATTGTTTCCAATGTTGAGGGAAAATTTAATAAAAAACACAGTTTACTTGATACTATGCTTGCGGGATTTCCTGCGGGAACAGTTTCCGGTGCACCCAAAATAAGAGCTATGGAAATTATTGATGAACTAGAAAAATCTAAAAGGAAAATGTATGCAGGCGCTATCGGATATTTTTCCGCCAACCAAAATTTTGATACTTGTATTGCTTTAAGAACAGCACTTATTAAAAATAATAAATTTTATATACAATCTGGCGCAGGAATTGTTGCTGACAGCATTCCTGAAAAAGAATATTTAGAAACAGTTAATAAGGCAAAAGCATTAATAAACTCATTGAATTAAAAAAAATGAAATTATTACTTATAGATAACTATGATAGCTTCACTTATAACTTGTACCATTATCTTTCATCACTCAAATGTAAAGTAGATGTTTGTAGAAATGATAAAATCAAAATTGATAAAATTAAAAAAAATAAATATCAAAAAATAGTCATTTCGCCTGGCCCAGGTAATCCCGACCAGGCTGGATCTTGTTTAAAAATAGTCAAATACTTTTATAAATCTATTCCAATATTAGGAGTGTGTTTAGGCCATCAAATTATAGGACAAATTTTTGGATCTAAAATTGTTGTCGCAAAAAAAGTTATGCATGGAAAAATCAGTCAAATTAAGCACGCCGGAAAAGGTATTTTTCAGGGTATAAAAAGAAAATTATTTGCAACAAGATATCATAGTTTAATCATTGATAGAAAAACTCTCAGTAATGAATTAATTATAACTGCAGAAACTAAAGATAAAATCATCATGGGAATAATGCATAATAAATATAATGTTCATGGTGTTCAATTCCACCCTGAAAGTATTAGAACCCCTGAGGGTATGAAGTTGTTAAAAAATTTTTTAAAATACTGAACAGTTATGAATAATTTAGAACAATTAATTAATAATATTTCTAAGGGCAAAAATCTAAGCTTTGAAGAAAGTAAAACAATTTTCCTTAGTATTATGAATGGAAAAATGTCAGAAAACTTAATTTATAATTTTTTAACAGCTTTATCTACCAAAGGCGAAACATCTGACGAAATTGCTGGTGGAGTATACGTTTTGAGAGAAAAAGCATTAAAAGTGAAAACATCTGAAGATATTATAGATACTTGTGGTACCGGAGGTGATGGAAAAAATACTCTTAATATATCTACAGCTTCTTCGCTTCTATTGGCCAGCATGGATATTAAAGTTGCAAAACATGGAAATAAAGCACTTTCATCAAAATGTGGTTCAGCAGATGTTCTAGAGCGATTAAAAATTAACATTCATTTACAACCAGATGGAGTCGCTAAAAGCATAGAAAAGAATAATTTTGGTTTTATGTTTGCTCCAAATTACCATTTAACTATGAAGTACGTTGCTCCTATAAGAAAAAAAATTGGTTCAAGAACTATATTTAATTTGCTAGGTCCGTTAAGTAGCCCAGCTAACGTAAAAAGGCAAGTGGTAGGAGTTTTTGCAAAAAAATGGTTACTACCTTTTGCAAATGCTTTAAAAAATTTACAATCAGAACATGCGTGGATAGTTCACAGTGAAGACGGTATGGATGAAATTTCTCCATTTGCAATAACTAATATTGTTGAATTGAAAAATAATAAGATTAACGAAATCAAGATTGATCCTAAAAAAATCGGGGTAAAATTTAATAATCCTGATAATTTAAAAGGGCAAGATGCTGATTACAACGCTAATAAGATAATAGATATTTTTAGTGGAAGTAAAAATGAATTTTCCGAAGCAGTATGTTTAAATTCAGCTGCCGCTCTTATTGTTTGTAATAAATTTAATAAATTTGAAGATGCATATGAATTTTCAAGAAAATATTTAGAATCCGATAAAACCTTAATCCATCTAAAAAAGATTCAGACCTTCTAAGATGGAAAATGTATTAAAAAAGATTATTAACAAAAAAAAAGAAAGGATTAAAATTTACAAGAAAGAACACCCTGAAAACAAACTTTTCGAAGATATTAAAAACATAAACAATTTCATTGATTTTAAAGATAAAATTAAAAGACGAAATTCAGAACGTAAAATTTCTATTATAGCTGAAATTAAAAAAGCGAGCCCATCTGCTGGAGAAATTATAAAAAATTTTAATCCTCTTAATATAGCAAAAATTTATTTTGAAAATGGAGCCTCTTTTCTTTCTGTTCTTACAGAAGAATATTTTTTTTTAGGTAAACTTGATTATATAAAAAATATTAAAAGCAATTATAAAATCCCTATATTATGTAAAGATTTCTTTATTGATACTTATCAAGTAGCTTTAGCTAAAAGTTTTGGGGCTGATTGTATTTTGATAATCTTATCTGCGGTTGATAAAGTGCTTGCTAAAGACTTATGTCAAGCTGCGAATGATCTAAATATTTCAACTTTAATTGAGGTTCATTCAGAAAAAGAAGCTGAAATTGCTTTGTCTTTTAAAGATTCTCTTATTGGAATAAATAATAGAAATTTAAAGACTTTGGAAGTTTCTCTTAATACATCTGTGAAACTTTCTAAAATATTAAATTCTCACCAAAACCCATTGATCTGTGAAAGCGGAATACATTCAATTGACAACATAAAATTTATAATAGATAACGCTGGAATTTATAATTTCCTCATTGGAGAATCGCTTCTCAAAAGCCAAGACATTGGTTCAAAGCTAAAACAATTTACTCAAATAAGCCTTTAAAATTAAGGGTTTTTAAGCATTGATTTAAAATTAGAACTTTTATAGAACGATAAATGTACGATGTTTGTTCTATGCTAACTAAAAAACAAAAAAACCTGCTTTTATATATAAATAAAAAGATCAGATCTACTGGAGTTTCGCCTTCATATGAAGAAATGAAAAATTCCTTAAATTTAAAATCAAAATCTGGAATCCATAGACTCATCACTGCTTTAGAAGAAAGAGGCTTTATTAAAAGACTTGCTCACAAAGCAAGAGCACTGGAAGTTTTAAAATTACCCGAAACAGCTAGTGCGAATGATATTTATAACTCTTTCTCACCAAGTGTAATAAAGGGCGGATTAGATAGTAATAATCAAAAAAACAATGTAAACGAAATACCTGTATTAGGCAAAATTGCAGCTGGTACCTCAATTGAAGCAATACAGAACGAAGTTAGTAGAATAGTTCTTCCACAAGCATTAAGTAATAAAGGAGAACATTTTGGTTTAAAAATTTCCGGCGACTCCATGATTGAAGCTGGAATCAATGATGGTGATACGGTCATTGTTAGAAAAACTAATACCGCCGACAATGGACAAATAGTAGTTGCTCTAATCGACGATCATGAAGCCATGCTTAAAAGAATAAGAAAAAAAGGTAAAGTTGTAGCTCTTGAAAGCGCAAACAAAAATTATGAAACAAAAATTTTTGGCCCTGATAGAGTAAAAATCCAGGGTGTCCTAGTATCTTTATATAGAAACTTCTAAAAAAATAGTCTAATAATCATTTATGAGTTTAGTGGCAACAAGGTTTGCTCCCTCTCCAACTGGACCATTGCATATAGGTGGTATTAGAACAGCTCTTTTTAATTGGCTATTTTCTAAAAATAATAAAGGAAAATTTTATTTAAGAATTGAAGATACAGACAAAGAAAGATCCAAAGATGAATATAAAAAACAAATTATTGAATCGCTGAAATGGATTGGTATTCAACACGATGGCAAAGAATATATACAATCGGAAAAAGTTAATAAGCACAAAGAAATTGCTGATGAACTTTTAAAGAAAGGCTTTGCTTATAAATGTTATTGTACAGAAAAAGAAATTGAAGAACAAAAAACAAAAGCAAAAAAAAGCGGGATACCTTTTGTTTATAATAGAAAATGGAGAAATCCTAAGGATTTAGAAATTCCAAAAAATGTTAAACCGGTAACAAGATTCAAAAGTAAAATAAGTGGAAATACTGTAATAAAAGATTTAGTCCAAGGCCAGATTAATATTTCCAATGCAATAATTGAAGACTTTATAATTCTCCGAAAGGATCGTTCGCCTACCTATCAATTATCTGCTGTCGTTGATGATCACTTGATGAATATTACGCATGTTATAAGAGGAGATGACCACAAAATTAATACCTTTAAACAAAAACAAATTTATGAAGCAATGAAATGGAAGCTTCCAGAATTTGCTCATATACCATTGATCCATAGTGCTGCAGGTAAAAAATTATCTAAAAGAGATAACGCCTCTACATTAAGTGATTATATTAAAATAGGAATATTACCTGGGGCTTTAAGAAATTATTTGCTCCGTTTAGGATGGTCTTATAAGGACAAGGAAATATTTTCTTTAGAGGAAAGTATTAAATACTTCAATTTATCTGGAATCGGAAAATCTCCTTCAAAACTAGACATGGATCGTATTTTATCAATGAACGAACACTATATAAAAGATATGGATGAAAAAGAGTTATTTCAAACTTTCAAAAATTATTGTCAGCAATACAAAGAAAAAATTGAAGGTAAGTTTGAAAAAAAACTAATAAACTCAATACATTTTCTTAAAAATAAAGCTAAATCCCTAGAAGATGTTCACAAAAATGCTAATTACATTATCACTAATAAGTTTAGTATTAATTCTGAAGATCTTAATTTAATTGACGACAGGTCCAAAAAAATTATCAAAGATTACTGTAAGAAAATTGAAGAAAGTGAAATGCTTAATAAGGAAACACTAGAGAAACAACTAAAAGAATTAATGGATAAACATCAGACTAATTTTAAAGGAATTGGACAGCCTATGAGGATAGCACTTACGGGATCTAAATTTGGTCCTGGAATTTACGACATAATCTTATCTTTAGAAAAAGATGAAGTTTTAAAAAGATTAAGTAAATTCAATTAATTTAAACTTTTATTCAAAATATTAGCAACTTTTTCAGTAGATGAAGTATCTATTTTCATTTCATCTAAGATTTTATTACAATTCAAAATCTGTGTTTTTCCCAATTTAGGATTTTTAATATATGATTCTAAAAATTCATAAATAGTTTTAGGATTACATCTAGATTGTAACAATTCAGGAATAATTTCAGAATTAGATATTATATTAAAAATATTTGCATACCTAACCTTAATTAGCAGTTTAATGATAAAGAAGTTAAGAAAATTCATTTTATATATTATGATAGATGGAACTCCTGCATTACAAATTTCTAACGAAATAGTTCCTGATTTAGCAATAGCAAAAGTTGAGTTAGATAATATATTTTTTTTAATATTTTCATCTGACGTTATTTCACAATTTTTTAAACTGGATTCAGATAAAAATCGATTTACAAGATCTTTGAATTCTTGGGTTGCATGAAATACATAAAGAAAATCTTTATATTTGCTCTGGGCCAAGATAATAAATTTTACCAATATAGGCATTAAAGTATTTATTTCTGATAAACGACTACCTGGAAATATTGATATGATTTTTTTATTTTTGTCAGTCAAATAACTTAAATCGACTTTGTTTTTAATTTTATTATCCAAAAGGGGATGACCAACAAATGTGGAATTAATATTTTCTTTATCAAAATATTTTTTTTCAAAATTAAATAATAACAATATATGATCTATAAAATTCTTTATTTTTTTAACCCTACCCTCTCTCCATAACCAAACTTGAGGAGCAACATAATGTATAGTTTTAATATTTGAGTTTCTTTTTTTTACTATTTTTGCAACTCTCAGTGTAAAATCAGGACTATCTACAGAAAATAAGATATCGGGATTAAATTCTAGTATTTTTTCTATTGTATAATTAATTTTTCTTTTAATTTTAAATAAATTAAGAATTACTCTAGTAAATCCTAAATAAGTAATTTCTTCTAATTTAAATATTGAATCGATTCCTTTAGATTCAAGGTAGGTGCCACCAACAGATAAATATTCAATATTATTATTAATTTTTTTTAGTTTTGAAACCGCTTTTGCTGCCAATTTATCTCCAGATGGCTCACCAGTTAAAACAAATATTTTTTTTTGCATATTAAATAGCGCAAATAAACATTCTATTTTTATTAGCTAAATTAATGCATTTTGAACGATCTAAAAAAATATTTTGATTTGCTTTTACAACAATTCCCTTAAGTCCAATTTTTATACACTTCTTTATAGTTTTGATGCCAACAGTAGGCAAATCTACACGTAAATCTTGATTTCGCTTTGGGAATTTAAGAAGAATGCCTTGTCTTTTATTTCTATAAGAAAATCGCTTGAATAATATACTGGCTCTTTTCAACATAGCATCTGTTCCATCAGAATCTTCAATTGTAACTACGTGACTATTTCTAATAACTACTCCTTGTCCAATACCACGTCTGCTTAAATCAGTAATAATGTTTTTTCCTTTCAGCATATCCTTTTTGCTTAAAAAATCAGGCTTCATTTTTGTATAGTTTCCTCTCCTGAGTAATAGCTCTGGATTAAAAAAAGTAGAACTTATTATTTTGAAACCTTCTTTTTTAAAAATCTCAATAACTGTCTTGATAATTGAAGCATCGTCTTTTTTAGCCCCCTTAATGATTTTTGGTAAATAATATATAGCTTTAAAATCAAATTTAGTTTTGGAAAAATTAGGAGTTGTAATTTTCCCAGCAAAAATTATTTTTTTGCATCCATGTTTTTTTAATATTGATATAGCTTTTCCCAACTGGCCTATAGATAATGGGAAGAAATTTTTGTTTTTTTTAAATATTTTTTTTTTAGAAATATCAATTATTATAAATTTTTTTTTAAGTAACCTAAGTTTTTTTATAATTAAATGACCTAACTGAGTTTCACCAAGGACTAATCCTATCATTAAATAATTAATTTTCTAATGGTGAACAGATTGGCCTTTTTTTGTCCTTTGAAATAAATTCTGTTACCTCTTTTACTAATTTATTATCTTTAAATTCTCCATTTATTTTAACTAAATTTTCATGAAGATTTTTTGACGAGAAAATTTTATTATATGCTTCATTTAATTCCATTATTATTTTATTTTCATATTTTTTTCTTCGAAGCCCAATTAAATTTATACCCTTTAAATAATTTCTATTACCAAATGATAGACCAAAGGGTATTACATCTTTTAATACTCCTGTCATTCCTCCAACCATTGCTAAACGCCCTATTCTGGTAAATTGTTGAACCGCAGAATTTCCTCCTATAATAACTGAATCCTCAATAATCACATGACCGCCTAAAGGGACATTGTTCGCTATAACCACATTATTTCCGATTTGACAGTCATGAGCTACATGTGAAGAAATCATAAATAAACAATTGTCTCCAATGTTTGTAATCGTTCGACCGGCCTGAGTCCCTGGATTAATTGTTACGTACTCTCTAATAATATTATTTTTCCCAATGACTAGACTATTTTTTTCACCCTTGTACTTTAGATCTTGAGGTTGAGTCCCTATGCTTGCAAAGGGAAAAACTTGAGTTCCAGATCCAATTTTTGTATTACCTACAATATTGGCATGTGAGTGTATTTCGACTTCATCACCAATTTCAACATTAGATCCTATAATTGTATATGGACCTATTTTAGCAGTTTTTGAAATTTTGGCATTTTTATCAATGATACTAGTTTTGTGAATCATAATTTATTATGTCCTATTAACAACACTTGCAGCCCACTCAGCTTCAGCCATTTTTGTTCCATTAACCTTTGCTACACCTTTATATTTCCAAACACGACCATGGGATCTTATAGCTTCAATCTCTAAATGAAGTTCACAGTCAGGAAAAATTGGATTTCTAAATCGCGCCTTATTAATACTCATCAAGTATACTAATTTATTTTCGTATTCTTTAGAATCTACTCCATGGGCTGTTAGAGCGGCGGCGGCTTGACCAAAAGCTTCAACAATAAAAACACCTGGCATAACAGGTTGTCCTGGAAAATGACCTTGTACAAAAAAAGATGTTTTTTTAACATTCACTATTGCTGTAGCTGATTTTAGAGGAACAATATTAATTAATCTATCGATTAAGAGCATCGGCTCCCTGTGCGGTAACAAACGCTCGATTTCTTTTTTATCAATTGAATTATTTTTCATTTTTTTCTTCTCATTTTTACAAAATCTCTTAGCGGAACAGCAGGATAACCCATGACTTGGGAGTTATCTGGAATATCTCTTGTAACTCCACTTGCTCCTCCGATTTTGACATTGTTTCCTATTTTTAAATGTCCAGAAATTCCTGCTTGACCTCCAATTACAGTATTGTCACCTATCGTCGTGCTTCCTGCTATTCCCACTTGTGCTGCCATCATACAGTTTGTACCAATTTTAACATTGTGAGCTATTTGTATTTGATTATCTAAAAAAGTATTTCTCCCTATTATTGTATCGCTAACAGAACCTCTGTCTATAGTACAATTTGCTCCTATTTCTACTCCTTCTCCTAAAATTACTTTTCCAATCTGAGGTGTTCTAATATTCTTTTGTCCAATGGGTATAAAACCAAAACCTTTGATTCCAATCTTAGAGCCATCCTTTATGCACACATAATCATTAATAATAGAATATTTTATAATAACTAAAGAACCAATTACACAATTTTTTCCAATTTTAACATTGCTTTCAATTATACAATTGCTTCCAACAAAAGTATTTTTGCCTATTTGAACATTCTTTCCAATGAAAACATTTTTTCCAAAATTCACTTCAGGGTATTTGTTTTTAATTTCATTTGAATCTATAAGATTAATATCTGGATAATCTAGATCTGCTTTCGGATAGAACATTTTTGAAACTTGAGTTACGGCCAATAATATATTTTTAACATTAAGTTTAATACATTTATTAGGAAGAAATTTTGAAAGATTTGAAGAAGTGATACAAGCAGCTGCTTTCGTTTTCAAAGAAACGTCTTTGTATCTGCTAGAATTTAAAAAAGTCATATCATTTTCCTTAGCATTTACTAAGGATTCAACACCATGAATTTCAAAGTCTTTTACATTTGAATAGTTATTGGTGCAATCTATTGCTTTAATTATTTCCTTTAAAGGGTATGGTCCCTTTTTTACAAAAAACTGGTTAGAAACCATTTTATTTTATACTTAACGATGGAAACTCTTTATTTAACTTTTCAACAATTATATTTGTAATATCAAGATTGGTATTTCCCATAAGTACATTTTTTCTATCTATAATCAGCGAAATATCATTTTCTTTAATATAAGTCTTCATAATCGGATCTAACTTTTCTAATAATTTTTGCCTTGCTTCTGCTCTCTGTGATGTGATTTTTTCAAGTGCTGTTCTTCTTTGCGATTGATAATCTATTACTTTTTTTCTCAGATCATCAGATTTTTTTTGATATTCTTTTTTAGTCAAAATTGTCTTTTGTGCTAATAAATCATTTTCTTTCTTTTTGAGCGCATTTTCTTCATCCAAAAATTTTTTTTGATTTTCTTTAAATGATTTCTGTAAAAAATCCTGTGCACCTTTTCCTGCCTTGCTATTATTTAAAACAAATTTCATATCTAAATATGCTATTTTTTGTTCTGCTGAAGCATGTGTATAAATTAACAACAAAAAAGTAACTACAAAAAATTTTACTAAATATTTCATTAGAATGATGTTCCAATTCTGAAATTAAATGATTCAGTTTCATCAGTATTACTTTTTGTTATATCCTGCGCTAAAACAAAGCTAAGCGGACCAATTACAGTAAATACATTTGCAGCTACTCCTATGGATGATCTAATTTTGTTTGTATCTTCTATAGTATCGCTGTAGTCAACGGACCATACATTTCCGGTATCTAAAAATACACTAATATCCGTTTTTGTTTCCTCCGGTAAAAAATTAGGCAGCTGCGCCTCAAATCCTAATGCTGTAGTATAATTACCTCCAACCCAATCATCTCCATCCTTTGGCCCAACTCTACCTGCTCTAAAGCCACGAAGCCTTCTCGAAGGCAAATACAATCTGCTTGTTACTCGCACATCTTCATTATTCAAACCATGTATCGCACGTGCATGAAATTTAACTGCTCCAATTACATCTTCCGAAAAGGCATGATAAGCGCTTACATCTATTCCATTTAACAGTGATGATGAGTCCATAACGATTGGTAATGATTGTATAAATTTTGTCCTATAACCTTCGGTAGGTTGAAAAACCTGATTTCTTTTATCAACTGTTATACCGTATGCAAAATCCATATTAGTGTATGTTCCGTCCATTTTTTTCATTGCTGAAGATGCGCTTGA
>Ga0207915_100058_pt1 | contig 27017 bp, 25 predicted proteins | sample DeeseametaMP1241_FD_184191 | JGI IMG/M metagenome (GOLD analysis project Ga0207915, IMG submission 184191) | Marine microbial communities from the Deep Indian Ocean - MP1241 (SPAdes) | ecosystem: Environmental > Aquatic > Marine > Oceanic | place: West of Perth, Australia, South Indian Ocean...
ATCGCTCGGTATTATCTTTGGTGTTCCATTAGGTATATTTATGGGTTTAAATAGATTTGCCAAAGGATTTTTCGATCCTTTAGTTGAATTATATAGACCTGTGCCACCGCTCGCTTGGGCTCCATTAGTAATTACCGTTTTTGGAATTGATAACGTTGGAAAAATATTTTTATTATTTATGGTTGCTTTTTCAATTATGATTATTTCAGCAAGAGCAGGAGCATCAGGAACACAACTATCAAAAATTCATGCTGCGCACTCATTGGGTGCATCTAGATGGCAAATAATCAAAGAAGTTATATTTCCTAACTCTTTACCTGAAATATTAACAGGAATAAGAGTTGCAGTTGGTATGTGTTGGGGAACGTTAGTTGCTGCAGAGTTTTTAGCAGGAACAACGGGTATTGGATTTGTTGAAAACGTAGCTAGAAAATATATGCAGTATGAAGTTATTTGGATAACGATATTCGTAATGGGAATGTTAGGACTTTTATTTGATTTAACAATTAGAAAAATTATAGATAAAACCATTCCTTGGCGTGGAAAAGGTTAGATATGACAACAGCAGACTATAAATCAATTGCAAATAAATTAAAACTTGAAGGGAGGGCATTTATTAATGGCAAATATGTAGATGCAATTGATGGGCAAAAATTTGAAAATATAAATCCAGCGACAGGTGATGTTCTTTGTTCTGTAGCAAAATGTAATCACAAAGATGTAGATGTAGCAGTAAAAGCTGCACGAAAAGCTTTTGAAAGTGGAGTTTGGTCAAAAACAGCACCAGAATTTAGAAAAGAAATTTTACTTAAGTTTGCTGAACTATTAAGAAAACATGGAAAAGAAAATTCAGTAATTGAATGTGTTGATGCAGGAAAATTAATTAATGATTGCTTAAATGAAGTAGCAAATGATACCCCAATGCATTTTCAATGGTATGCAGAACTAATAGATAAAACTTTTGGTAAAGTTTCTGCAACTGATCCATCAATAACTAGTTTAATTGTTAAAGAACCAATTGGTGTTGTTGCAGGTGTAGTTCCATGGAACTTTCCATTGATGATGGCTGTATGGAAAGCTGCTCCAGCTTTAGCAGCAGGGTGTTCAGTAATAATTAAACCTGCTGAAGACACTCCATTATCAGCGCTTAGAATTGCTCAAATTGCTAAAGAAGCAGGAATTCCTGATGGTGTGTTTAACGTTGTGCCTGGTTTTGGTGATGTTGGTGAAGCTTTAGGAAGGCATAACGATGTTGATGCAGTTTCATTTACAGGATCAACAGAGGTTGGTGGTTTGTTTATGAAATATTCAGGAGAAAGTAATTTAAAAACTATTGGTCTTGAAATGGGAGGAAAAAGTCCTTTTCTAGTTTTAGAAGATGCAAAAATAAATGATACTTTAATAGATAATGCTATCAACTCAGCTTTTTGGAATGGCGGCCAAAACTGTTCTGCGAATATGCGTCAGATTATTCATAGTAAAGTGAAAGATGAGTTTTTAGATAAAGTTTTAAAAAAAATAAAAAAAATTAAAGTTGGTGATCCATTGAATACGGAAACTAATATGGGATCTATGATATCTAGAACACATTTAGCTAAGGTTGATGGCTATATTCAAAAAGGTATTGATGAAGGGGCCTCAATGTTACATGGGGGAGTTTCAGATAGTAGTCAAAAAGGTTTTTTTGCTAAACCAACTCTTTTTGATAACGTAAAAGAAAATATGACAATTGCTCAAGATGAAATTTTTGGTCCTGTTCTTGGAGTTCTTACAGTAAACAATACAGAAGAAGCTCTAAAAATAGCTAAAAATTCTAAATATGGTTTACATGCAAGCGTATTTACTCAAGATATTAATAAAGCGTTTCACATAGCTAAAAACCTGCCATGTGGAACTATTTCTATTAATACATTTTCAGAAGGTGATATCAAAACTCCTTTTGGCGGTTATAAGCAATCTGGGTCATTGAGTAGAGATCAAGGAACGGAGGCGTTAAATCAATACCTTCAAACTAAAACAATCTGGATCAGTCATTCTTAAAAATAATGGTTAAACCATTTAAAGTAAATATCTCAGATCAAATTATTAAAGACACCTATGACAAGGTAAAAAAATATCCTTGGCATGAAATGCCTAATGATGGTGGTTGGGAATACGGAACTAATCTTGATTACATGAAAGAAATTTCCAAGTATTGGGTAAATGAATTTAACTGGCGAAAACACGAAGCAGAGATAAATAAATATTCCAATTTTACTACTGAAGTTGATGATATTGATATTCATTTTATTCACGAAAAAGGAAGTGGATCTAAGCCTATGCCTTTGATTATCATTCATGGATGGCCTGGAACTATAGTTGAATTTCTTCATATAATCGAAAAACTTGCTCACCCTGAACGTTTTGATGGTAAAGAGGAAGATGCTTTTGATGTAATTGCCCCTTCCTTACCAGGATTTGGATTTTCAGGTCGTCCATCACGTCCTATTGGTCCAAGAAAAATGGCAGATATCTTTAATAATTTAATGACTAAAAAACTTGGTTATAAAAATTATTTAGCACAAGGCGGTGATTGGGGTGGAGCTATTACTACTTGGCTTGGTTATGATCATCCAAAGACATGTAACGCAATTCATTTAAATATTTTTACTATGCGTCATCCTGATGGCCCGCAAACTAAAGAAGAAAAAGATTGGGAAACTAATTTTGAAAAAGATCAATTGATGCAAGATGGTTATAGAACACAACAAGCAACTAAACCTCAAACTTTGAGCTATGGAATGATGGATAGTCCAGTAGGAATTGCTGCTTGGATAATAGAAAAATTTTATTTTTGGTCAGATATTAAAAACAATGATATCGAAAGTGTTTATTCAAAGGATACTTTGTTAGCGAATATTATGGTTTATATAATAACGAAAACTTTTAATTCTGCCTCATGGATTTATTACGGTAGACGTGAAGAAGGAGGCCGTTTTCTTCCAAAAGATTTTCATCGCATTAAGATACCTACTGCAGCAGCACTATTTCCGGCTGAAATGTTATCATGGCCACCTCGATCATATGCTGAACGAATGTACAATATTAAGCGTTGGACTAAGATGCCAAAAGGTGGTCACTTTGCTGCATTAGAACAACCGAAGCTATTAATTGATGATATTAGAGCATTCGCTCGAACATTACGTTAAACTAATCAGTAACCATTTATTTAAGTGCCACAATACGTTTTATATATTTTGTTACATGGCAAAGGTGGGGATTGATAATCTTTCATTTCTGAATGATTGTCGTAAGGTTTTTTCAAATTCTTTAATAATTTTTTAAATGGTTCTAAATTATTATGATTTGAAGCTGCATCTAGAGCTTCTTCAACTTTATGATTTCGAGGAATAACATAGGGGTTATTTTCGTGCATCAAACTTAAAGAAAACTCCATAGTTTTGTTATTCATTTTTAAACGATTTTTCCATCTCTGATACCAATCAGTAAATTTATTATTTTGAAACATTTTAAACGATAAAATGTTTTTTTTAGCTAATGAACAAAAAGTATTTGTGTAGTCCGCATTGTTGGAATTCATCCATGATAGTAGTTCGTTAATTAAATTTTCATCTTCAGTTTTTTCTCCAATTAATCCTAATTTTTTGCGCATCATGTTCAGCCAATGCTTTTTATAAATTTCACCAAACTTATTGATATTTTCTTTTAAAATATCAATTGCCCTATCTTTGTTTTCATCAATTAATAATATCAATGACTCTGCAAATCTTGTTAAATTCCATTTTGTAATACCAGGTTGATTAAAATAAGCATAGCGACCATTATGATCAATTGAACTAAATACTGTTTCTGGATTGTAAGTATCCATAAAAGCACAAGGTCCATAGTCAATTGTTTCTCCTGAGATTGCCATATTATCCGTGTTCATCACTCCATGTATAAAACCAACTCTCATCCAATGTGTTACCAGTTCAATTTGTTTTTCCATAACAGTATTTAATAATCCAAGCGTTGGATTATTTAGATTTTTTAAATTAGGATAATGACGGTCAATTGCATAATTAACTAAAGTTTTTAAACTATTTATATCGCCTTTAATAGCTGCATACTGAAATGTACCTACACGTATATGACTTGATGCAACACGGGTAAGTATTGCTCCTGGCAAAAAGGTTTCACGAATTATACTTTCTCCTGTCGTAACTACAGCTAAACTACGTGTTGTTGGAATACCTAATGAATGAATAGCTTCGCTAACAATGTATTCACGTAACATTGGTCCTAGTGCTGCTCTTCCGTCCGCATCTCTTGAATAAGGAGTTTGACCAGAGCCTTTAAATTGAATATCAAATTTTTTATTATTTTTGGCAACATGTTCTCCAATCATAATAGCTCTTCCGTCACCAAGTATTGTAAAATGGCCAAATTGATGTCCTGCATAAGCCTGGGCAATACATTCTGATCCTTGTGGTAATAAATTTCCTGCAAACATTAAAGCCAAATGATCATCTTTAACATCGCAAAAATTTAAACCAAGTTCCTCGGATAAAGTCTCGTTAAGAATAATTAATTTTGGAGCTTTTGATGGCACTGGATTAAGTCGTGAAAACATCATTTCCGGCAGGCGAGCATAACTATTATTAAATCTCCAACCGGTTTTAGAAATTTCTGATATAATTTTACTCATTAGCTTTTTATACTAAAAATAAGTTCTTAAAACTAACAAAAAAAATAGATACAAATAAATTTATAATAAAAAATTCTTAATAGCATGATTAAATTGATCAGGTTGTTCCAAATGAACATTATGAGCACAATTTTTAAATATTATTAATTTACTATTTTCAATATTAGTTTCTAAAGTTTGGATTTGTTCTAAATTGTAAGATTTGTCCTGATCACCCCATACAATTAATGTTTCATTTTTAATATTTTTTAAAGTATCAACACCATTCCAATTTTTAATAGCAACTAGTGAATTATCAGCTGTCTCCATAGAAGTTTGTTTTCCTGCATTAATACAAATATCAAAATATTTTGCATCTTCTCCTTTTATAAACCAAGTCTTTGCAATGTTTTTTGCTGTTATTTCTAAACCCTTTTTTTTAAAATTTTCTCTAGATTGATCTACTGTTTCAAATCGTCCAGGCATTTCTCCTCTGGGACCGGTGCTATAACAAACTAGCTTTGAAATTTTATCTCCACCTTTTTTTGCCATTTCTTGAACAATCATACCGCCCATTGAATGACCTAATAAATAAAATTTATCGATTTTTTTCTCTTCGAGACAGTTTAATAATAAATTAGCTATTGATTGAATGCTATTGTGTGATTTTACTTGATTACTTTTACCATAGCCTGGGAGATCTGGTGTTATTACTCTAAAATAATCTTTAAAAAAATCAATTTGTGATTCCCACATTCTTGATGAGCCTAAAAAACCATGAACTAAAACTAGAGGAAATCCTTTGCCTTCATCACCAATATATATGTCTTGCATATTTTACTTAATAACATAAATAAATAGGCATGTTAGAAAAATTTGAAAGAATTAAATTAGGACATTTTCCAACACCTATAGAACATCTTAAAAATATAACTAAATATTTAGGAGGCCCAAATATTTTTATAAAAAGAGATGACTGTACAGGTTTAGCAACTGGCGGAAATAAAACTAGAAAATTAGAATTTTTAATACCAGACGCCATAAAAAATAAAGCTGAATTAGTTGTGACTGTTGGTGCTGTACAATCTAATCATGCAAGACAAACAGCAGCCGCTTGCACATTAATGGGTTTAAAATGCCTTATTATTCTAGAACAAAGAGTTAAAGATCCGCCAGAAGCTTATATGAATTCCGGAAATGTTTTTTTAGATAAACTATTTGGAGCAGATATAAAGATATGTCCTAAAAATGAAAATTTTTTAGAATACTCCGAAAAAGTAATAGAAGATTTAAAATCACAAGGTACGAATGTTTATTTTATACCGGGAGGTGGAGCAAATTCAATTGGTTCCCTAGGATATGTAGAGTGTTTAAATGAAATAATAAAAGAAAATCATAAATATAATTTTTCACAAATTGTGCATGCAACAGGAAGTTCAGGAACACAAGCAGGTTTATTAGCTGGTAGAAAATATTTTAATTGCAGTATTCCTGTATCTGGAATCTGTATTAGATATGACAAAGCAACCCAAGAAAATAAAGTTTATACGGAAGCAAAACAAGTTTGCGAAAAACTTCAGTGCAGTATTTTAGATAAATCAGAAGTTGTTGTATACGATGAATATATTGGACCGGGTTACGGAGAACCTTCTGATGACATGATAGAAGCCACAAAGCTTTTAGCAAAAAAAGAAGCAATACTATTAGACCCAGTTTATTCAGGTAAAGGTTTTGCAGGTTTAATTGGATTAATCAAAAATAAAAAATTCACAAAAAATGATAATGTGCTTTTTATACACACTGGTGGTGCTGTTTCCCTTTCTGCTTACGAATGGGCATTTAATAAATAAACTTAATGCTATCAAATAAAAAAATTGTCTGTCCTAATAATTTAATCAATGTTGCAAAAAAAACAGGCATTGTTGATGCGGCTATTGTTAATGCTGGTGAAATATTTCCAATGGAATCTGTTCATAAAGCAGTTCAACATAATTTGATCAATCCAATATTTATTGGAAATGAAGGCGTAATAAGAAAACATGCAGAAAAACTAAGTTGGAATATATCAAAATATAAAATTATTGATGAAAAAGATGAAAATAGTACCGCACCCATTGCTGCAAAACTAGCAAGCGAAAGAAAAGTTAAAATTATAGTTAAGGGGCATATCCATACTGATGTTTTGATAAAAGCTGTTTTAAAAAGAGATTTAAATTTAATTGGAAAAAAAAGATTGAGTCATGTATGGCATATGACTTTAGGTGTTGATGATAAACCCTTTATTATTACTGATGGTGTTGTAAATGTATTACCCAAATTAGAAGTTAAAATGCATATTCTTAGAAATGCAGTAGATTTTGCAAATAAAATTGGAATTTCTAGACCAAAAGTTTCTGTATTATCTGCGACTGAAGAAGTATTAGAAAGTGTACCTAGTTCAATTGAAGCTGATTTAATTACTAAAAAAGCAAAAGAAGAAAACATCAATGCAGATGTTTTTGGTCCACTAGCCTTTGATAATTCGGTTTCAAAAAAATCTGCATCCATAAAAAAAATTAAAAATGAGGTTGCTGGAAATACGGATATTTTACTTGTTCCTAATGTTGAGGCTGGAAATGCTCTCGTTAAAATGATGATATATTTTATGGGAGCGTGCGCCGCTGGAGTTGTTCTAGGTGGTAAAACACCTGTCGTAATCACAAGCCGATCAGACGAAGCTGAAGCAAGGCTTGCTTCTATTGCAGCTGCTGTTGTTGCTCTAGAAAAATAAAAATTAATTTTAAAGTTTGTATTTTTTATTTAGTATATAAATATTTTATTTTATGAAAAAGAATTATCCAAGAAATATGATAGGTTATGGAGTAAAAATTCCTAAGATAAAATGGCCAAATAACGCAAAATTAGCTCTTCAAATAGTTTTAAACTATGAAGAAGGATCTGAAAATTGTGTATTACATGGAGATAAATTCTCAGAAGTATTTTTATCAGAAATCATAGGAGCTCGACCTATTAAGGGAAGACATATCAACATGGAGTCTTTTTATGAATATGGTTCCAGAAGAGGTTTTTGGAGAATTCACGAATTATTTCAAGAAAAGAAAATTCCATTAACTATTTTTGGAGTAGGTATGGCTTTGAAAAAAAATAATGATGTATGTGAAGCAATTAAACAATCAGACTATGAAGTTGCATCTCATGGTTGGAGATGGATTGACTACCAAAATGTTCCTAAGGCTACAGAAAAAAAGCACATGCAATTAGCTATACAATCGATCAAAAAGATTTTTGGACAAAGGCCTTTGGGTTGGTATACCGGACGTTGTAGCCCCAATACTCGTGACTTGGTAATAGAAGAAGGGGGATTTCTTTATGATAGCGATTCGTATAGTGATGATTTTCCTTATTGGGAAACCCGAGGTAAAAAAAAACAATTAATCATTCCTTACACACTCGATAATAACGATATGAGATTTGCTACTAATCAAGGTTTTAATAGTGGAGATCAATTTTATACGTATCTTAAGGATAGTTTTGATGCTTTGTATAATGAAGGAAATTCGTTTCCCAAAATGATGTCAGTAGGATTACATTGTAGATTAATTGGAAGACCAGGAAGAATTCAATCTATAAAAAGATTTCTAGATTATGTTTTAAAACATAAAGAGGTATGGATTTGTAAAAGAATTGATATTGCTAAGCACTGGATAAAAAATTATTCAAACATATAATTTTTTTATGAGTAAAAATAAATGTATTTTTTCAAATGGATTAATTGATTTAGCTCAATCTAGATTGGGTTCTAAAGTCGTATTTAAGACGGATGAATTCTTTGCTTCGGCAAGTAGAATCATTAATCCAATGCCGCCTATATTCAAAGAAGGAGTTTTTGATAAACACGGCAAATGGATGGATGGTTGGGAAACTAGAAGAAAAAGAAGTAAAGGTCATGATTATCTTATTTTAAAATTAGGAAAGGCTGGAAGAATTTCTAAGGTTGATATAGATACATCTTATTTTTCCGGCAACCAACCAACAAAAGTTTCCATAGAAGCTTGTTTTAGTAAAAAGAATCTTCCAAGTAAAAATTCAAAATGGACTAAAATATTAAAAAAAAAATCTACTAAAGCAAACAGCCATCACTTTTTTAATATAAAAAATAAATCGGTTTTTACTCACATTAAATTAAATATTTATCCTGATGGTGGTGTTGCGAGACTGAGAATTTATGGATCTATGGAAATTAAAAAAATAAAAAAAAAAAAAATAATTAATCTTGCTTCTGTATTAAATGGAGCTTCGGTTATTGCATATAACAATGAACATTTTGGAAAAGCTGAAAATATTTTAGCACCAGGATCAGGTAAAAATATGGGAGATGGATGGGAGACAAGAAGAAGTAGAGGAAAAAATTTAGACTGGCTTATTCTTAAATGTGCTGCCGCAGGTAAAATTAAAAAAATTCAAATTGACACTCATCATTTTAAAGGAAATTACCCAGATATGTGTTCTCTGCAAGCAGCATATTTAAATGGAAAAATTTCTGCTAAATCTATTGTTAATAAATCGAAAAAATGGAAATTGCTGTTAAATAAAGTAAAGCTTCATGCACACAAAAAGCATAATTTTCAAAATAAACTAATGAAAAATAAAAAAGTAAATTATATAAAAATTAATATTTTCCCTGACGGTGGAATTTCAAGAATTAGAGTTTTCGGTAGAGTTGAATAATGGAATTAGTTATTAAACCAATAAAAATAACTAAAACAAATTTTTCTGCATTTGGAGACGTAATTTCATCTAATGATATAAAGCCAACTGATATAAATGCTGGATACGCAAAACGTTTTGATAATTTAGCAAATATCAATACTACAAAAGAGAAAGGGGGAACTATAGTGAGTATTTTTTCAGCCTTAAAAAGATCGTTCCCGATGAAAATTGATATGATGGAAAAGCATCCTTTGGGTAGTCAAGCATTTATTCCTATGAAAGAAACTACTTTTTTAAGTTTTGTAGCTCCTCCAGGCGAAAAACCAGATATTAATAAAATTGAATCATTTATTATTCCTCCAAGAACAGGAATAAATTATAAGCCGGGTATATGGCATTTTCCTTTAATTTCAACGGAAAATACAAACTTTCTTGTTATTGATAGAAAAGGTGATGGTGAAAATCTAATTATTCACAAATTCGAAAAAGAGAAAATTATTCTTGAGTATTAAAAAAATCCATTTTGAATTTTAAATTTGAATAAATTGCGTAGATTTAATTTATAGTGATATAAGAATATTTTTATAAACATGTATCTTAAAAATATTAATTTAAAAAATAAAATTGCTCTAGTGACCGGAGCGGGAAAAGGTATTGGCAAAGCCTGCGCAATTGCATTAGCGGAAGCGGGTGCTGATTTAATAATTATCAGCAGAACACAGAAAGATTTGGATAACGTTTCCAAACTAATAAAAAAATTGAAATCAAAATGTAGCACTTTTGCTTGTGATGTAACAAATTACATTCAAGTAAAAAATATTATACGTAAACAAAAAAAAATCGATATTTTGGTTAATAACGCAGGAACTAATATTCCTGAACATTTTACAAAGGTTCAGAAAAAAAATATGGAATACATGGTAAATCTGAATACAATAGCAACGTTTCATTTAGCCCAATTATGCACTTTAAAAATGCTAGAAACAAAAAATAGAAAAAAAATTGGCGGTTCAATTATCAATGTATCTTCTCAATTAGGTCATGTTGGTGCAGCCATCAGAAGTGTTTACAATATGACAAAATTTGGCTTAGAAGGTTTAACAAAAGGAATGGCTGTTGATTTAGCAAAAAACAATATTCGTGTAAACACGGTTTGTCCAACTTTTGTTGATACACCAATGACTAAAAAGTTTTTCAATAACAAAAAATTTAAAAGAGAAATAATTAATAATATTCCACTCGGTCGTATCGCTAAAGTCAGTGATGTTGCAACCGCTGTTGCTTTTCTTGCTTCAGATGCCTCTTCTATGATCACTGGAACATCCATATTAGTGGATGGTGGTTGGACTGCTAAATAAAGGAGGATTTAAATATGAGCAATTTTGAAGACGTAAAAACATTTATGGAAGCTTTCGGTCAAATAGTTAGAACTAAACCTCAATTTCCAAACGACAAAACCATGCTACTTCGATTTGATCTGATAAAAGAGGAATTAAATGAGTTAGAACATGCAATGAAAACAAAAAATTTAAAAGAAATTGCGGATGCCTTAACTGATATTTTATATGTAACTTATGGCGCTGGTTATGCCTACGGGATTAATTTAGATAAATGTTTTAAAGAAGTTCAAAGAGCAAACATGAGTAAATTAGGTAAGGATGGAAAACCTATTCATAATGAAAAAGGTAAAGTCATGAAAGGACCTAATTATTTAGAACCCAACCTAAAACAGTTTGTCGAGTGAATAAAAGAAAAATAACAAACCCTTTTAATGTAAAATTTGAACCATTTGATAATTATGGTTCGGTAGTTCCTGGAATGAGTTGGCACAAGATTACTTACAATAAAGAAACCGGACAAGGTACTTACGTATTAAAAATGGACCCTGGAGCTAAGAGCTTATCTCATGAACATACAAATTATGAAGAGTTTCTAATGCTAGATGGAGAGTTAATTGATCCTGATAATAAAGTTCTTAAAAAAGGAGATTTTGTAACTTTTGAACCTGGTTCAGCCCATTCTTCTTATACCAAAAATGGATGCTTAGTTTTAGTTTTCATGAGGGGTAAAAATAAACCAATTAAATAAAATTAATGGCTATTCATTTTACAAAAGAAGAATTCTTAGAAAGAAAATCTAAAGTTATTGCTAAACTAAAGAAAGAAAATCTGGATGGTTTATTAATGTTCAGACAAGAGTCTATGTATTGGCTAACGGGATACGACACATTTGGTTATGTATATTTTCAATCTTTAATTTTAACTTCTAAAGGAGATTTAATCTTATTAACTAGGGCACCAGATTTAAGACAGGCTCAAAATACTTCCATTATTAAGGATATTCGGATTTGGATGGATAAAGATAATGCTAATCCTGCTGATGAATTAAAGAATATTTTATCAGAATTAGGATTAGAAAAATCTAGTCTGGGGGTTGAGTATGAAGCATATGGTTTAACTGGAAGGAATGCCATTCGATTAAATAATTCATTAGAAAACTTTGCATCCCTTCATGATAAATCTGAATTAATTTCTTATTTAAGAATTACTAAATCTCCCACTGAAATAGTTTATGTAAAAAAGGCAGCGGAACTTGCAGACAATGCTATGGAAGCAGTATGGAAATATGCACACGCTGGGCAAGATGAGGCAAAAATATTGGCTGAAATGCAAGGTGTTATTTTTAAGGGTGGAGGAGATTACCCTGCTAACGAGTTTATCATTGGATCGGGAAAGAACGCTCTACTTTGTCGCTATCAAAGTGAAAAACGAAAATTAGATGAGATTGATCAACTTTCTTTAGAATGGGCAGGAACTTATAAACACTACCACTCTGCCTTGTTCAGAACGATACCGATTGGAAAAGTAAACGACAAGCAAAAAAAAATGTATGCGGCTTGCGTGGAAGCTTTAAAAAGCTGTGAAAATAAATTAAAACCTGGAAATAAAGTTGGTGAAGTATTTGATGTACATGCCGATGTTTTTGACCGTTTGGGATATAAAAAATCTAGAATGAATGCCTGCGGCTATTCTCTTGGAACAACTTTTTCTCCAAACTGGATGGATTGGCCTATGCTTTACACTGGAAATCCAGTCGTTTTGCAACCAGGCATGGTATTCTTCATGCACATGATCTTAATGGATAGCGAGAACGAATTGGCTATGAACCTAGGAGAAACGTACCTTATTACACCTTCCGGAAATGAAAGACTGGGAAAAAAGAAACTAGATCTGGTTATCGGTTAGCCTTCTCTTTGTTCTCAAAATGTCTAAACGGAGCCTAGGTACAAGTCTAGTATAAGTGTCCTATATTTTATAGGACAATAATTCTTTAAAACAGAAACACGCTTAGAGATAGTTTTTTTATTTATCCCGCCTCAAGTTTCGAGGTGAGGTGTTGGCAATCATATTCAGGTGCTCAATCGGTTTACAATTCGCCGACCACCAGGTTCTTAACTGCGACAAAAAATTCTTTCTCTTTTATTTCCTCCGACAATTTTTAAACACAATCTCTCACTACATAGACGCTCAATGAGAACTGCAACTAAATATCCTCTACGAAAGTCACCGAAATCTTATATATCCTGGGCACTTATTCTTGTATTCTTATCAGTAGTGGTAGGGCTGGCGTAAAAAATGAGAATTATTTTTTTTTACGCTTTTATTTTCCTCTACTGGACTGTGATGATTAGCGGTCCTCTTAATTTAATATAAAATTTTTAACTATTCTTTTTAAAAAAACCCCATAAGAAATTTCACTATGTAAACGAACGCAACTAATAGAAAAACTGCAAGCATTATTCTATCAAAAATTCTATGTTCTTTTCTTTTTTTGCGCCACATTCAATTAATTTATCTTCTCCATGTTTTAGTAAATTTTTTCTTATTTTTTTTGTATTCTTGAATAATATTGTCTACCTCTTTTTCGGGTACACCTTGAGGTTTCAACATATCTTTTGCATCAGCTATTTTACCGTCCAATATAAGATGTAGAACTGTGAGTTTATCCTTATCAGTAAAATCTTTAGTATGTAGCTTTAAAAGATCTTTTTCTAACTTCCTTGTTGATTGATTTTTCAAATATTTTTTCTTTCTTTATTTTGTTTATATCAAACTTTGAACAAGATCCGGTCTAAATAAAAACATTTAGTCTTCCTATATTAGGTTCAATGCGAACTTATTATTATATTTTTATATTTTTTCTCTGGACTTTCTTAATTGGTGGATCTGTAAATTTTCTTTTTGATTTGAAAATTTTATAATTTTTTTATTTATCCCGCCTCTAGTTTCGAAATGCTTGTTAAATGTGAATCCCAAGGCTTTTAAGGTATACCTATTTTAAATAAATAATCAAATCAACAGACTTTTATAAGATGAAGTCTTAATAGGTTTGAAATCTCGCCCATGTTTGTATTCTGGTCGAGCAAATTTGGTTTGAGCATTATCGCACGGATTAAGAATAGCTGAAAAAATTGCTCTGTCCAAGGGTGACATATTATGTGCTGAACCATGTACCAAGTTATCTACAAAAATCACAACTGTACCAGCTTTCCCACGAGCCGATATAATTCCATTTTCTTTTACAATAGCTTTGACAGTCTGCTGATCAACAACCCATAATGGATAATTCGTAGTGACAGTATCCAGTTTTGATGGTGCAGAACCATATTTATGAGATTTGGGAATGAAGAAAAGTGGACCATTGAATTCAGTAACATCATCAAGAAAGACATGTAAATTCAAAGCCAGTGGTTTGGGCACTCCATCTTCTCCGAAATGGGTTGCAAAATCGTAATGCCATTGCCAAACTTCACCAGTAAAGGCAGCTTTGACGTTAATTTTTGTCTGCTGAATATAAAGATTATGACCACGTATCTGGCACGCAGGTTCAAAAAAATTAGGGTGCCGCGTGAGATCATCAAAAATCTTGCTCCGAAGATGTAGACCCATTGCAGTACGAACTACACCCGAAGACTTTTCAATTATGTTAGCCTCAGTCTTCTCATTAAAGACTGTTGTCATGGCTTTGCGAAGATTATTTACTTCTTCATTTGAAAAGCAACCTGGTAGAATGACATATCCAAGTTCGTCGATTTCTTTAAGTTGGCCTTTATTGAGTCTCATTATATTTATCTCATTTCATCTCACCTTAATCCTACACCTTAATTTACGATGAGTCAGTGCATGTATCTATGATGAAAAATCGGCCTTCATGTTCCAGTCTACACTTTATTGTTCAAGGTATTGAGGTATGGCTTTGACTTCCTGGTTGATTGGTTCTGTGTTTGTTATTTTTTGGTATAGTTACGCTGAACATAAATTTAATAAATGACTGATACTTTACCATTTATCCGAAAATTTCTTGAAAGCACAAAACTTGATTTTGAAATAATGGATTGTGAGCCCGATTTAGCAGATACCAATATTTTTTGTAAAAAATACGGTATCAACCTTGAAGATTCAGCAAATACAATTGTGGTAAAATCAAAAACCGGTGAATTAAAATATGCAGCTTGTGTACTGCTTGCTACAACTAAACTTGATACTAATAAAACTATTAGAAAGAAATTAAGTACCCATAAAGTTTCATTCGCAAATATTGAAGAAAGTGAAAAATTAACCAATATGCAAATTGGAGGTGTTACTCCCATAGAATTACCAAAAAACTTACCGCTTTGGGTTGACTCAAGAGTGATGCAAAGGAAAATTATTGTTCTTGGAGGTGGTAATCGCACGTCAAAAATAAAAATATCACCAAATATTTTTAAATTCATTACTAACACTGAAATTGTTGTGGGATTGGCCAAATAATATGAAAAAGCTTCTAGGATCCTGGTTCTGAGTTTAATTTTATTTCAACCGGCTTTTGCTCTTCCAAAAGATGTGGTCTCAGACAACACATATAAAAAAGTTTACATAAAAACTTTAAATAATAATTCTGAAACATGTTTTGCTTTTTGATTAGAAAAATCGAAAATTTGCTGTCTACAACTAACACCATTTGCAATTACTATATCGTCTTCCATAATTTCTTTCTTAATGAATGGAATTAAACTTAAATGTGCCATTTTTTTTGAATATTCATAATATTCACTGTCATAACCAAAAGATCCAGCCATACCGCAACAACTGGTTTCTATGGGTTTATAGTTAATATTTAGTTTTTTTAATAATTGTAACAAAGGAGTAAATTTATTTTGAGCTTTTTGATGACAATGTCCATGTACCAACACTTTCTGGTTAAAAGTATTAGTGGGAAGCTTATTTCCCAATGCAATTTGATGTAAAATAAATTCTTCAAGCAAGTAAAATTGATTTTTGATTTGATCTTTATTTAAAATGTTTTTCATTGTTTTAAATTCATCATTAAAAGTAAGTAGACAAGACGGTTCAATGCCAACAACTGGTAATTTGTTATAATTATTTTCAATAATATAGTTTACAAACCTATTTAGTTCTTGGTTAGCTTTATCAAGTTGACCATATGAAATATAAGTTCTTCCACAACAAATTGGTCTAGAAAGTTGTGAATTATCAAAATTTGGAATAATTGCTTTGAAATTAAATTTATTTAATACTTTAATTGTGTAAATTAAATTTTGTATCTCAAAGTTAATATTAAAAGTATCTGCTAGAAGAATTACTTTGTTTTCTGAATCTGGTTGAGAAAAATAAATGTTTTTTAAAGGTTTAATGTTTTGAACTTCAGGAAAAGTTCTTTTAGCCGAAAAACTAAATATTTTTTCAATTATAAAACTTATTAGTGATATATTTTTTATTTTGTTCAATAGCGGTGATGTTAATTTTAAGATCCATATATTTTTTGGTAGATTAGACATTATTTTATCTTTGATTTTCATTGAAAACTTTTTGTAATAATAAAATAAAAATTCACTTTTCATTTTGGCTATATCTACGCCCATAGGACACTCTCTTTGACATGCCTTACAACTCACACAAAGTTCCATGGTTTTAAACATTTCTTTAGAAACGAAGGAATTTTTTGGCAATTGATTTGATAGTGCTAGTCTTAAAGTGTTTGCTCGACCTCTAACAAGATCCTTTTCTTCTCTAGTAACTCTGTAAGATGGACACATGACCCCATCATTTAATTCTCTACAAGCTCCATTATTGTTGCACATTTCAATTGCATCGGAAAAGTTTCCCCAATTTGACCAGTCAAATTGAGTGTCAATATTCTTAGTTTTGTAATTAGGCTTATATCGAAGTAATTGTCTATCATCTAATTTGTAAGGCTTAACAATTTTATGAGGATTCAATAAACTCTTTTGATCAAAAGTATCTTTTATATTTTCAAAAACTTGAACAATTTTTTTTCCAAACATTTTTTCATGAAATTCAGATCTTAAAATTCCATCTCCATGTTCACCAGAGTGGGAACCTTTGTATTTTTTAACCATATCAAAAGTTTCTTCCGCAATTTTTCTCATGTTTTTAATTTCGTGTTCTGTTTTCATATTTAAAACTGGTCTAACATGAAGTGTTCCTACCGAAGCATGAGCATAAAACATTCCCTCGGTTCCATACTTTTTGAAAATTTCTTTAAGTCTTGATGTATAATCTGGCAGTTGTTCAAGTGTTACTGCACAATCTTCAATAAAAGCTATGGGTTTTCGATCTCCTTTCATTGACATTAATATATTTAATCCAGCCTTTCTAATTTCAAAAATTTCTTTTTGATCTGCTAAATTTTCATGGAATGAAAAATTGTTATTTTTATTTTGAGTTTTAACAATTGATTCTAAATCATTGATTTTACTTTTGGCTACATTTAAATCGCGATCAATAAACTCAACCATTAAAACCGCTTCAGGATTTCCTTTGATATATTTTGTTATTCCTTCAGCATAAATCGGTATTTGTTTTGCAAGACCAACTAAATTATGATCCATTAGTTCAACACAGGTTGGAGCAAGTTTTACAATTTCTTTAGTTGCCTCCATTGATTGTCTAAAATTTTCGAAAAAACAAACACCTAATATTTTTTGCTTTGGTAGATCCCATAATTTTAATTTTATTTTATTGAATAATGATAAAGTTCCTTCAGAGCCTACTAATATATTAGATGCGTTAAATCCTTTTGGATTAACTAAATCTATATTGTATCCTCCAACTCTTCTAAGTAATTTAGGAAAACTTAAATCAATTTCTTTTTGATATTTTTTATAAAGAATTAATAACTTTTCTATAATTTGATAATAACGATTTTTACTACTTGCTTTTGCTAAGTAGTTTTCATTTATTTTGTCGAAAGTATGAATCGATCCATCATCTAAAATTGCTTCAATCGCAAGAACATTATGAACCATATTTCCATAATATAATGATCTTGCACCGCAACTGTTATTGCCGGTCATTCCTCCTATAGTAGCTCTACTACTTGTTGATACATCAATCGGATACCAAAGATTGTACTTTTTTAAATAATCGTTCAATTGATCTAGTACTACACCCGGCTGAACCCAAACGGTTTTTTCTTCAACATTTAGTTTGATAATCTGATTTTGATATTTGGAATAATCTACAATGATACATTTGCCAACGGTTTGTCCGCATTGTGAACTTCCCCCTCCTCTGGCGAGAAGTGGTAAATCATGTTTTTGAGAATATTCTATTAAATTCACAACATCGTAATGATCTTTTGGTAGAACTACTCCTATTGGTGTTATTTGATAAATGGATGCGTCAGTGCTGTACCGACCTCTAGAAAACTCATCAAATAAAATTATACCTTTAATTTTAGGTTGGAGGTCCTTGGCGATTTTATTTATTTGATTTTGGTTTAAGTTCATACCTTTATCTCACCTCTTGTTTCGGGTGGTTTGTTAATTTAAAATTTTGATTTGATATTCTCTTGCTTTTAAAACTTCTTGATTCCAATCAATTTCAACATCATCAATTTTAATAAATTCATCTTTTTTGATTGATTTTTTTATTTTTGCACCATCTGATAAACCAAGTGGTAAAAAATTACTATCAACACTGTTCCTGGAAGTAACTAATCTACCTCTTGACGTAAAGCCTCCTTCACCATCAAGTATTTCTCCTGATGATAGATCTTTTTTAGCAATTGACACTACATCCGCATTAAAAAATTTAGTATGACCTGTTGATTTTTTATCTAAAGCAATTGAATAGATCGATTGTGCAAGTTCTAAACCAACATAATGATAAGGTCTCCAGATTGCAGAATACTCGCCTGAATTGTCTGTAACCATTCCATATTCTTTAAAGCAGTCTTTTACATAATTATTTTGGGCTTTAATAACGATATAAACTCCCCATCTTAAATCATTTTCGATTTGAATCTTATTTCTGCCAATACTTGAAATTACTTCCACTTGTCCTTCATGATCAATAAGTCCACCGTTTTCTTTTGGGATTAATTTGTTTGCAATGTCATAGACACCAACTGGTGGATAGGTTAGGCCATTTTTAGGACATTTTAAACCTGATGCATTAGCAACGGCTGCCATCTCAATCGAGCTTTTGTCTCCTGTAACAAATGAGTTAAACATTTTTGGATTCATGCCAGCATTTTTTGCTTCTTCAGATGTCATTCCATAATTGTCCCATACATTTTCTGGTGTCGAATACTCGAAACTTGGATGGTATTTTGTTCCTTTGCCGGCACATGTTACAAAAAAACCATTTAATCTAGCCCATTCAATTTGCTCTAAAATTAAAGATGGCTGATCTCCATAAGCCATCGAATAAATAATATTATTTTCCTTTGCTAGATCTGATAAATACTTCCCGCATAAAACATCGGCCTCAACATTAACCATGATGATATTTTTTTTGGATTGAATCACTTTATAAGCATGTTGGGTACCTACGATTGGATTCCCAGTAGCTTCAATAAAAATCTCTATGTTTCTATTCAATATAGTGTCTAAGGAATTTACAAAATTTATTTTCTCTACAGTCTCTTTTGTGAGACCACTCTTTATGCAATTAGATTTTGCCCTTTCAATATCTAAATCAACAATTGTATCAATTTTAATCTTTTTAAGTTGATTGTATTGAGACAAAAACATTGAAATAAATTTCCCACAACCAATAAAAGCAATATTAATATTTCCTTTATAATCTTCTAATTTTGAATGGAGATACATAATTTAGAGTAAACCAATTTATTCGACTAATTTAATAATTCTGCTAGTGAAGTTTGGAAAGCGCTAGCTGGAACTCCATTTTCCCAAGGCAAATCCACATCATAATCTTTAATAAGGCAATCATCAGGTAAGCATTTAATGGGGGTAAAATCACGATGAGCAATATATTCTTTGCGCTTAAATCTACGAATATGATTGCTCACAGCGCAAAGACTGAGATAAACACTCACCCGGTTAAAAGGAGATAGATTGCTACTAGAAGCATGAACTAAACAACTATGAAATAAAATCATCGATCCGGCTGGTCCTTTTGGACTAACGATCCCACCATTTTTACCACCAGCACGGCTAACTAACTGTGAGATAAGATTATTATCAAGTGTCCAAAGTGGATAACTGGTTGTTGTGAGATCATGTTTTGACTCGATTACCCCTTTTTTGTGACTACCAGGAATAAACAACAGTGGCCCATTAAATTCTGTGACTTCATCAAGAAAAATAGCAATATTCATCGCACGTTCTTTTGGCATTAAATCGTCATTAACCCATGTTCCATAATCTTGATGCCACTGCCACACATCTCCCTCAAAAGCCATTTTGCCATTAATTTTAAATTGATGCATATACAAATGTTCACCAAGTAAATCTTCAACAGGTTTGATCATACGCGGGTGACGAGCTAGTTTTGCAAAAGGCTTGCTGTATAAATGAGCTGCAAAATTCGTACGCACAGCATCACTTCCCTTTTCACGAACATTGTATTCCTCACGTCTTTGATAAAGTTCGGGAACAACCGCTAAAAGATTTTGAATTTCTTCTGGTGAAAAGAGGCTTGGAAAAAAAAGATATCCATCTTTATCGAAACTATTACGTTGCTCCGGCGTTATTTTCATATTTTTATTTCCATATCCTAAAATAATCTAATAAAAAGAGCAATAATACTAATAAAAGCTTTGAATTTTTTCATGCTTTATTTTCTTTTAACCATATTAATTTTTAAGTCTCTTTATCAATAAATACAATGCACTATGATCTAAATTAGATTTTCCCTCTTTAACCATTAGTTCATATAATTTTTTTATTTTATTAGACAGTGGTAAATGCACATTATAAGTTTTTGCTGTTTCAACAATATTATTCATATCCTTTAATTGCGTAGAACATCTACCTCCTGGTACAAAGTTATTTTCTAAAATTCTTTTTCCATGATTTTCCAAAATCGGACTACCAGCAAATCCTGTTTTTATCGCTTCTCTAACCGCTTTAGGATTTGCTCCTGCAGCTTCAGCAAGAATTAATGCTTCTGACACAGCGCCAATTGTAATTCCAACAATGGCTTGGTTTGCTAACTTAGCAACTTGTCCAGACCCCGTTTTTCCAACATAAGTAGCTGTTCCCATACTTTCAAATAAATTTTTTATTTTTTTAAATATTTTTTTTTCACCCCCCACCATAATTGCCAATTCTCCAGTTTTTGCTCCTGCTGTTCCACCAGAAACAGGGGCATCTAAAAAATATCCTTTATTGGCTCTCACTTTTTTTTCTATTTCAACAGCTGTTTTTTTCTTTGTGGAGCTCATATCAATTAATATTTGATCTTTTTTTAAGTTTTTATTTAGAACTTCAGAAATTTCTAAACAAGCATTATCATTTGCCAACATCATTATAATAACTTGACATTTATTAGGTAGATTAATTAAATTTTGACATATTTCTGCTCCCAACTTTTTAATTTTTTTAAAATTTTTTGTTGATCTATTCCAAACAATTAAAGAATATTTATTTTTTAAAATATTTTTTGCCATGGGCATGCCCATTAGCCCTAAACCAACAAATCCTACTTTAATTTTGCTCATTTAATACTTCCTTTGTTATCTCTTTTCACTTCATTTTATCCTAGCAAAAAGTTACGTGAGAGTCAGTCAGTGTATTTATTGTGAGTTTTTCTTAACCTTACTTTAGATTTAGTTATGGGGCGAAAATTTATGACTGTTGCGGACGCATATCTTTTGTATTGATACCAGCTACCTTTACCGGTTTCTTCATTGCATCACGTCTAAATGGCTCACCAAGCTCTTGATTTAAAATTACTTCGATAAAGGTTGTTATCCCTTTTTTTTGAGCTTCACAAGATTCTTTCAAAGCACTAGTTAGTCCTTCTTGTGTTTTAACTTGAACACCTTTTAAACCACATCCTTCGGCTACTTTTGCAAAACTTAATTTGGGATCTAATTCAGTACCCACAAAATTATCATCAAACCAAAGAATGGAATTTCTTTTCTCAGCACCCCACTGATAATTTCTAAATATAATCATTGTAATTGACGGCCATTCTTTGCGATTACAAGAACTCATTTCACTCATACTAATTCCAAAAGCTCCATCACCTGCAAAACCCACCACCGGCACATTTGGACAACCAATTTTTGCTCCAAGAATTGCTGGAAAACCATATCCGCATGGACCAAAAAGTCCTGGAGCTAAATATTTTCTTCCCTCTTCAAAAGTTGGATAAGCATTTCCAATGGCACAATTATTTCCAATATCACTTGAAATGATTGCGTTTGATGGAAGACCAGCTTGAATTGCTCGCCATGCCATGCGCGGAGACATTCTATCTTTATCTCTTGCACGAGCATCTTTATTCCATGTTGTGCCTGGATCATCTTCTTCATGATCTAAACTCGTCAGAGTCTGCAACCATGCAGATTTTGTTTGATGAATGAGCGCTTTGCGTTTTTCTCTATCTACATCTCCAGCTGTTTTAGAAAGTTTTGTTAATAATTGCTGTGCTACTAATTTAGCATCGCCACAAATTCCAATTGTAACATTTTTTGTTAAACCAATTCGATCTGAATTCATATCAACTTGAATAATGCTTGCTTTTTTAGGCCAGTAATCAATTCCATACCCAGGTAGGGTTGAAAAAGGATTTAATCGTGTACCCAAAGCTAAAACAACGTCAGCTTTAGAAATTAATTGCATTGCGGCTTTTGAACCATTGTAACCTAAAGGACCTACTGCAAGTGGATGACTTCCTGGAAAACTATCATTATGTTGATAGCCGGAACATACGGGAGCATCCAAGTGCTCAGCTAATTTTTTACAGTCTTCAATCGCATTACCTATAACAACACCAGCTCCTGATAGTATCACTGGAAATTTTGCATTTGATAACAATTTTGCTGCTTCTGTAACAGAGCTTGCTCCACCCGCTTGCCGCTCTAAGTGAACAATTGGAGGTAACTCAATATCAATTACCTGTGTCCAATAATCTCTTGGAACATTAATTTGAGCTGGAGCAGAACCTCGAATTGCTTTTTCAATAACACGATTTAGAACTTCTGCCATACGAGATGGATCACGAACTTCTTCTTGATAACAAACCATGTCTTTAAAAAGATTCATTTGTTCAACTTCTTGAAAACCACCTTGGCCTATTGTTTTATTGGCTGCTTGAGGGGTCACCAAAAGCATAGGAGTATGATTCCAATAGGCTGTTTTGATCGGAGTAACGAGACCAGTAACGCCGGGTCCGTTTTGTGCAATACACATTGCAATTTTTCCAGTTGCACGCGTATAGCCATCTGCGATTAATCCCCCATTTGACTCATGAGCAACATCCCAAAAAGTAATGCCTGCTTTTGGAAAAAGATCTGAAATTGGCATAAAGGCTGAACCAATTATTCCGAATGAATGTTCGATGCCATGCATTTGAAGAACTTTTACAAAAGATTCTTCCGTTGTCATTTTTGTCATATTGAATTTCTAATAAAATTTATATTTAACAATTTTGTGGTTTTTTCACCAAAAGTTAAAAAACCTACTTTAATTATATCAATTTTAAGGCTATTTCCAGTAAGAAAATATCTCAAACAGATTTGATAATTCATGATGAAAAAGACAACATTGCTGCTACGATTGTAATTGGTATTGATCCCAAATGGACAAAGAAAGTTGGCAAAATTTCTACGTGCGAGTTTGTAAAAAAAACTTATCATTAACTTTAAACTAATAAAACTATTTTAGGTGCTGTACATAAACCATAGAGCATGCATAACTAATTGGAATGACCATATTTTTTCAATCTTATATCACCTGTTCGAGCATGAGCTTCCATACCTTCAGCTCTAGCAAGTCTTGCTGCTGTGGCTCCTACTATTTTGTTTGCATCCTTACTCATTCTTTGGAAAGTTAGACATTTAATAAATTTTCCAACATAAAGTCCTCCTGTATATCTTCCTGCGCCTTTAGTTGGTAGAATATGATTTGGACCAGAACATTTATCTCCATAAGCTACTGTTGTTTCTTCTCCTAAAAATAGAGATCCATAATTTCTTAATTTCTTTAACCACCAGTCTAAATTTTCAGCATGTACTTCCAAATGTTCCGCGGCATACTGATCACTAATTTTAGCCATTTCTTCATTGGAATCACAAAGTATTACCTCACCATAATCTTTCCATGCTGGTTCAGCACTAGATCTTGGTCCCTCTGGCAACTCTGATATTAATTCAGGGATTCTTTTCATTACATAATCTGCAACTGATTTGTCTGTGGTAAAAACCCAACCAGGAGAATTGTAACCGTGTTCAGCTTGTCCCACAATATCTGTAGCAACAATTTCTTTATCTGCAGATTTATCTGCAATAATAGCAATTTCTGTTGGACCTGCAAAAAGATCTATTCCTACTTTTCCAAATAATATTCGTTTAGCTTCTGCAACATACTGGTTGCCTGCCCCTACTAAAAAATCCACAGCAGGATTTCCAAAGCATCCATAAGCTAATGATGCTATCGCTGCAATACCACCTAAATTTAAAATTACATCAGCTCCACAAAGATTTGCGGCATAAATTATTCCTGGGTTAGCTCCATTTTTATCTTTTGGAGGACTAGCAGTAATAACAGTTCTAACTCCAGCAACTTTTGCTGGGGTAATAGCCATAATTGCTGAAGATATATGGGCATATCTACCACCAGGAATATAACAGCCCGTTGTATCAATCGGAATTAAACGTTGTCCAGCAAACAAACCTTTTGATAACTCAATTTCAAAGTTATTATTTAAATGTTTTAATTGGTGCTCAGCAAACCTTTTTATTCTCTCATGAGCAAATTGTATGTCATCTTTTGTTTTTTGATCAACCTTTTTGCTTGCTTCTTCTATTTTTTCTTTAGTGACAACTACCTCACCTTCATACTTATCAAATTTTTTTGAGATTTCTTTAATGCCCTCCTCTCTTCTTTTTTCTAAATCGTTTAAAATTTCTTGAACAGCAGCACGTGTCTTGTGATCATCTGTGGCTGGTGTTTTAATTGCTTTTTTTAAATATTTAATAGTCATAATAATTATCTATTTACCAAAAATATAGGTAGGCAACCAGAGAACAAATTTTCCTGAACATTTCACAAAAGTTCAGAAAAAAATATGGAATACATGATAAAATTGAATACTATAGCTACGTTTCACTTAGCTCAACTGTACACTATAAAAATGCTAAAAAATCTACTTTGATTATATCAATTTTGAGGCTATATCCAGTAAGAAAATGCCTCAAACAGATTTGATTATTCATGATGAAAAAGACAACGTTGCAGTTGTTGTTATTGACAAAACTTCCAAAAATCAAGAATGCAATGGTTGGATTATGGAAAATGATAAAACAATTAAAGTAAAATCAATTAGCGAAATTCCTTTGGGCCACAAAATTGCACTTCAAGATTTCAAAGAAGGTGACACAATTTTAAAATATGGTCATGATATTGGTAAAGTCGTAGCTCCAATTAAAAAAGGAAACCATGTTCATGTTCACAATGTTAAAACTAAGAAGTGGTAATTGATATGAATATTCCAAAAACATTCATGGGTTATGAACGCGAAAACGGAAGAGTTGGTGTTAGAAACCATGTAATTATTCTACCGGTTGATGATATTTCCAATGCTTGCGCTGAAGCGATAGGTAATAACATTAAAGGTACAGTTGCCATCCCACATTCATATGGAAGATTACAGTTCGGTAAAGATTTAGAATTGTTTTTTAGAACCATTATTGGCACAGGAAAAAATCCAAATGTCGCTGCTGTAATAGTTGTGGGAATTGAACCTAAATGGACAAAAAAAGTTGTTGATGAAATAGCAAAAACCGGAAAGCCCGTTGAAGGATTTAGTATAGAAGGACTAGGAGATATTGCCACAACAATGCGGGCATCAAAAAAAACTCAAGAGTTAGTGCAATGGGCTAGTGAAAAAAAAAGAACAGAATGTCCCCTAAGTGATTTATGGATTTCTGTAAAATGTGGCGAATCTGACACAACATCAGGTCTAGCTTCTAATCCTACTGTTGGAAATTTAATGGATAAATTAGAACCTCATGGAGTTCATCTTTGTTTTGGAGAAACTTCAGAAATTACCGGAGCGGAGATAATTTGTGCTGCAAGAGGAAAAGATGAAAAAGCTAAAAAAAAATTTTTAGATGTTTGGAATAACTATAATAATTTTATTTTAGAAAATAAAACTGACGATCTATCAGAAAGTCAGCCTACAGCTGGAAATATAAAGGGCGGTTTGACTACTATAGAAGAAAAAGCTTTTGGTAATTTACAAAAAATTGGAAAAAAAGTTAAATTTATTGATGTTCTCGATCCTGCCGAAGAACCAAAAAATGGTGCGGGTCTATACTTTATGGATACCTCATCTGCGGCAGGTGAGTGTCTTACTTTACAAGCTGCTGCTGGATTTACTGTTCATTTGTTCCCAACCGGACAAGGGAATATTATAGGCAATGCTATAGAGCCAGTTATTAAATTGACTGCAAATCCAAATACTGCAGCAACAATGAGCGAACATATTGACCTTGATGTTTCAAAAATTTTAAAAAGGGAAATGAATTTAAGTGAAGCGGGTGATGCTTTGATCGATATAACGCTTAAAACGGTAAATGGAAGAATTACTTGCGCAGAAGCTCTAGGTCACAAAGAATTTGTTATCACCAAACTTTATAGAAGTGCTTAATGTTAAACTCGACGGAACAATGTCGTTTTTGCAATAAGACAAAACAAAAAATTATTTATTCAAGTGAATTATTTTTTGTGGTTAGAGATAGTTATCCCGTCACAAAACATCATACGTTAATTATTCCTAATAGACATGTTTCTGATTTTTTTGATTTAAATGATAATGAACTCAATGATTTAAATAAAATATTAAAAAAACAAAGACAGTCATTATTGGATTTGGATAAAGAAATCACAGGTTTTAATGTTGGCATTAACGCAGGTGTAGATGCAGGTCAAACAATTATGCATTGCCATATCCATTTAATTCCCAGAAGAAAAGGTGATATTGAAGATCCTAGAGGAGGGGTTAGAGGCGTGATACCTTACAAACAAAAATATATTAAATGAATACAAATTACTTTTCAAAAACAAGAATCCTGGATGGTGGCATGGGTCAAGAATTACTGAAAAGAGGATTGAAACCTCAAGGGTCACTTTGGTCTG
>Ga0207915_100067_pt1 | contig 24828 bp, 25 predicted proteins | sample DeeseametaMP1241_FD_184191 | JGI IMG/M metagenome (GOLD analysis project Ga0207915, IMG submission 184191) | Marine microbial communities from the Deep Indian Ocean - MP1241 (SPAdes) | ecosystem: Environmental > Aquatic > Marine > Oceanic | place: West of Perth, Australia, South Indian Ocean...
CTTCGATTAGATTAAAAGCATCGAAAACAGAGCGTACTTTTATAAGTTGTTCATTGTGCTCTGAATCTTTTCCTTTTTTAAAATCTTCAAATACTTTCTTAGCTAAATTCAGTTGAAAATGACTGTTCACCGTTGCGCTTATCAAGCCAGCGCATCCTCTCTTTAAAGAGGGTAATAATTTTTTTTCCGAACCAAGGTACACTTTAAAATTTTTTATTTGTATTTTTTCAAACAAATTATCATTCCCACTATCTTTTAATCCTAAAAATGTGTCAGGATAGTCTTTGACTAACCTTTCCACCATCTCAACTGTAAAATCCATTTGACTTAGTTTGGAAAAATTATAAATAATCAGTTCACATTCATTGACACGATTTAATAATTCAGAAAAATACGCATAAACTGCCTCTTCTTTATTTTTTATACTTGACCACCCGTACGCACTTGGCATAACTAAAAATCTTTTCAAATTTTTACTTTTTGCATAATTAATCAGTTTTGCTGTATCCAATAAACTATTAGTGCCTGGACCAATCATTATTTGTTTATTTTGCGAACTTTTGCTTGCCTGGTTAATCAAGTTCATCTTACATTGATGACTGAGATTCTGGCTCATTCCTGTTGACCCTCCTAAAATAACGCCAGTTGCGCCGAGCGAAATTAGTTTTTCTGCATGTAAAAGAGTTTGCTCAGAATTTAGACTGAGGTTGTCATTTAAAACCGACATTGATGCTACATAAATACCATCTTGTATAGCCATAATTTAAACTCTTATTTTTATAATAAAGTTATTATAAATTATAAGAAATGAAAGTTCTAGTTATTCAACAAAGACCGGGAATTGGAGATCTTGTTATATTTTTATCATTTATTAGAAAAATCGTATCAAAATTTAATTCTCCAGTATCAATATTAGTAAAAACAAATTCTAAAGCAGACGAAATTTTAAAAAATGATAAAGATATTGATCAAATTATTTATCTAGATCAAAACGCAAATAAAAAAGGGTCTCATGATGGTTTAGGATTTTTTCGTTTAGTTGGAAAGATCAGAAAACACAGATTCGATAAGGTTTTTATTTTTAATAGTAGTTTAAGATACCGCTTGCTAGCAAAATTTGCTGGTATTAATGAAATACATCAATATCCTCTAGGTCTTAAGAAAGACAATGTTATAACGTCGGCGAAAGAGTTAACTGAAAAAGTCTTAGGTGAAAAAGTTTCTACGCAACCTTTAATCGATATTGATCAAAATCTAGTTGATGCAGCAAAAACTAAATACAATATTTCTAAAGAACAAAAAAATATCATTTTAGGAATAAGTGCTAGTGGTGAAGATAAGAGATGGTTTATTGATAGATTTATTTTAACCTGTGAAAAATTAAATAAACTAAAACCTTGTAAATTTTATTTAGCAGCTGGAAAAAATGATAAGCCCCTAATCGATAAAATTATAAGCTCACCTATTGGAAAAAATTGTATATCGTTTGAAAATTTATCAATTAGTGAGATATTACCAATAATCAAAAACTGCGATTTCTATTTAGGAAACGACACAGGTTTTTTGCATTTATCATGTGCGTTAGGACTTCAGTGTATTGCAATTTTTTTTAACTCCCCCGTTTTGTCGTATGGAACCTACGCAACGAATATTACTTGCATAATTCCAAAAGGTGAGACCATGAAGACAGTTATTCATGATTTAAAATTAGGGAGAGAGAGAATAAGTGTTGAGGATGTCTACAATAAAGCTAAAGAATTGCTAAATTAATTTTTAAAATCTTCTTTCAGTATTTTATCACGGGCCTCCGAGGTTATCTGTGCTAATCTTGTGGCATCAAAATCTTTATTTTTGTCTGGATGAAGTTTTTCCATAATTTTTGAAAAATTTTTATTTAACTCAGTTTTTGTGCATCCCCGCTTAAGACCAAGAATACTATAGGCCTCTTCAATAGTCAGATTACTTGAAGAGGTAGTATTTGCGCCTGATCTAAATGAATATCTTCCCTGTTGCCTAAGAATATAGATTAATCGAAATAGCTGGAGAGCTTTCAATATAGAAATTCCAGATTTAAGTTTAATTATAGGCAATATTAAAAAAAATAGTGGAATCGCAAACAAAAATCTCCCTGCAAGAATCAATATTAATCCTAAAATTACAGAAAAAAAGATTATTATATACCGAATACCTTTCGATATTTTTTTTGGATCTGACTTTCCTAGATAGGACAAGACAATAACCACAACAATAAAAATAATTATTCCTAAAAAAACTAAATTCATGTATTAATTCTTTCTCGATGAATATACCACCAAAGCTCAGAAAAGAAAAAGAAGTACAAAATTATCATGGCTATAATTTAGAAGACGAATATTCATGGGTTCATCAGAAAAACATACTTGAAGTATTAAAAGATAGTTCAAAATTAAATCCTGAAGTTAGAAAATACTTAGAAGAAAATAACAAATATACTGAGTACCATTTAAAGGACACTAAAGAATTACAAAAAAAACTATTTGCTGAAATAAAAGGTAGAATAAAACTCGACGATGAAAGTTTATCTTTTACTGACAAAAAGTATATTTATTGGACGAAAACAACAAAAGAGACAAATTACTCGATAAAGCTTAGAAAAAAAATAGGTACTAGTAAAATTGAAGAATACTGGAATGGTGAAACTGAGAGAAAAAAATTAAATGTAGATTATTTCGGTGTTGGTGATTTAGAAGTATCTAATAACGATGAGATGCTTGCCTATTCTTTAGATCTTAAAGGATCTGAATATTTCACAATATATGTTCGTAAAATTTTAGATAATAAAATTATTTCGGAAGAGATTAAAGAAACATCAGGAAGCATAACTTGGTCGAAGGATGATAAGTTTATTTTCTACTCTAGACTGGATAAATTCCACAGACCAAGACAAATTTATCGCCATAAAATTGGAACACCAATTAAAAACGACCAACTTATTTATGATGAAAAAGATAAAGGGTTTACTTGTGGAATTGGAGTTAGTTCTGACGAAAAATATTATTTTATCTCCACGTCGGATCATACAACATCTGAAATCTATTTTTTCACTATATCTGAGGAAAGTCCAAAACCTAAATTATTTAAAAAGAGACAAAAGGAAATAATATATTCATTGGACTCTTGGAAGGGAAATTTTTATATACACACCAATCAAGATGCTGAAGACTTTAAAATATGTAAATGTAAACATGAAAATATAAATGAATGGAAAGAATATATACCTGCAACAAACGGCGTTTTGATAGGAGGATTTACCTTATTAAATGATTGGATGGTGCGTTCCGAAGTTAGAGACGCTCTATCAAAACTTTATGTTAGAAATTTAAGCACAAATAAAGAAGAAGAATTAATTATCACTGACGAAAAAGTAATAACCCCTGGTGCATCGTTAATGCAAAAAAATAGAAACACGAACAAATTATATGTTGCTTATCATTCTCCTAAAACTCCTGGCAAATCATATATTTATGATATCGTTACTAAGGAAAAAAAACTTGTTAAGGAAGAAGAAGTGCCATCTGGTCATAATCCAAATGACTATCTTGTAGAAAGATTAAGTTGTGACTCTCATGATGGCAAAAAAATTCCCTTAACGATTACTCGTCATAAAAAAACAAAATTAGATGGAAGTGCAAATCTTCTTCTTTATGCTTACGGAAGTTATGGTGCTTCTATGGGACCAGGATTTTCTTCCAGCAGACTTAGTTTAATTAACCGTAATATAATCTGGGTGACTGCTCACATAAGAGGTGGCATGGAAAGAGGAATGAATTGGTGGAAAGGAGGAAAAATGCTAAACAAAAAAAATACATTCAAAGACTACGTTGCAACTGCTAAATTTCTGATTGAAAAAAAATATACCGATAAAGGAAAAATTATTGGTATGGGTGGATCAGCTGGAGGATTGCTCATGGGCGTCGTGGCTAATGAAGCTCCTGAACTCTTTCTTGGAATGATTATGGCCGTGCCCTTCGTAGATACTCTTACCACTAATTTAAATCACTCATTACCATTAACGGTTGCAGAATTTAATGAGTTTGGAAATGCAAAAGAAAATAAAGAACACTTCGATTATATTCGTTCTTATTCACCTTATGAAAATATAAAAAAAATTGATTATCCTCATCTCTTCATAACCACAAGCTTAAGCGATAACCGAGTTTTTTATGATGAACCCACAAAGCTTACGGCAAAATTAAGAGACTATAAAATGGACAATAATTTACTACTTTTAAAAACCGAAATGAATGCTGGTCATGGAGGCAAAACGGGTAGAGATTCTGCTATTGAAGAAATTGCTTTGGATTATGCTTTTGCTTTAAAGATATCAAATAAATTAAACACCTAATCTTTAAATTTAAAAAATCATTACTATATAAGAATTGTAAGTCGCCTAATGGGATTTACATAAATTAACCTTGCTAAACAAAGGAGGTAAATATGACAAGTAAGGATCTATCGATCTTTAACTCTCTAAGACCTTTTAGCATTGGCTTTGACGACATGTTTGATCAGTTTGAGTCTATGCTTGGTAATGGTGGATTAGTTCAAAGTAACTACCCCCCATACAACATCAGAAAGTCTGGTAAAGACAAATACGCTATCGAATTAGCAGTTGCTGGCTTTAGTAAAGATGATGTTGAAGTTGAGTTTGAAGATAATCTTTTAACAGTTAAAACCAAAAAAGTTGATAAAACTGTTGAAAAGGATGGTAACGAAATAATTCATAAAGGTATATCTCAAAGATCATTCTCAAGATCTTTCACAATTGCTGATGACGTAAAAGTGAATGGAGCTGAGCTTAAAGATGGTCTCTTGACGATCAACTGTGAAAAAATCGTACCAGAACAAAAGAAAAAGAAACTTATTCCGATTAAATAAATTGGAACCTTATTTGCGGAGACTTTGTCTCCGCAAGTATTTAGAAACATCCCTTGCTGGTAAAACCTACAATCATTTCATTTTGATCAATTTCAAACTTTCTCTCACAAGTAATATTGTACTTTTTTTTGGTATAGATAAAAAATTTAGAGCCTTTATTATCGTATGTAATTGCATCCGGTTCCCCCATAACTATTTTTAATTCGGATTCGGGTTGTTGAAGAAACTTACTTAATTTTTCATTTTCTTTTTTTATTGCTTTCTGTGATTTATTGTCAACAGTTTGACAGTTACTAAGTAAAAAAAGAGAGCAAAAAAAAAGTATAAAAATAATTCTCATGATTACAACTAAACATAGAATAACATATTATTTATAAACATATATAAACCTTCAGGTTGTATCTTATGTATATTATGCACACTAAATAATACTTATTTTGTTGTGACTTTTTATGAAATGTTTATTAAGGTTAGCTCATTAATTTAGGAGGAAAAGATGAAAGAACTTGGAAGTTCATATTTTGAGTATAGAAAACATAAAACGGATTTTAATACAGAAGTGACAGCCGGCGTTACAACGTTTTTAACGATGGCTTACATCATGTTCCTTAATCCATTTATTTTATCTGGAGAGTTTGCTGGCACTGATGCAGGATTTTTTGATTTCGGCAGTGTATTCACAGCAACTATTGTGGCGACTGCTATTGCATGTTTCATAATGGCATTTTATGGAAAAACTTGGCCAATAGGTTTGGCGCCAGGAATGGGAGTAAATGCTTTTGTAGCTTATACAATAGTGGCAGGTAAGGGGTACACGCCTGCAGAGGCATTGGGTGCTGTACTTATTGCTGGAATACTCTTTTTAATAGTTTCACTAACACCAATAAGAGCTTGGATAATAAACTCTATTCCAAAAAGTTTAAAACTTGGAATCGGTGCGGGTATAGGCCTTTTCTTGGCAATTATTGGATTAGAGATAATGGGAGTAATTGCAGATCATCCAGTGACTTTTGTTACACTTGGTAATTTAAAAGATCCACTGTTATTATTAGGTGCTCTAGCATTTGTGGTAATGATTGTACTAGAAAAAAAGAAAATCAAGGGTAATATCATTATTGCTATTCTTGGCTTTAGTGCTCTTGCGTGGCTACCAATATGGGGTTGGACTGGTTCAACAATTGAAGGCGGAACATCATTAGCAAAATTTAATGGAGTATTTGATTTTCCACCATATCCAGGCTACTTGTTTAAATTTGAAATAGGAAAAGTTTTAGCAGTAAGTGGATTATCGACGTTATTTACGTTGTTCTTTATAGATTTCTTCGATACTGCAGGAACTCTTACTTCAGTTGCAAATATTTCTGGAAAAATTGACAGCAGAGGAAAAATCAAAGACATAGACAAAGCTATGCTTTCGGACAGCGTTGGAACTGTTGCTGGTGCCTTAGTTGGAACTTCAACAGTAACAAGCTACGTGGAATCTGGAGCGGGTGTGAAAGCTGGAGGACGAACAGGAATGACTGCTCTAGTGATTGGAGTACTATTCTTGTTGTGTTTAGGATTTGCACCGCTTGCAACTAGTTTGCCGAAAGAAATTGATGGAGCAGCACTTGTATATGTTGCGGTTCTTTTCGTAAGAAATATTGTAGACATAGAGTGGGACGATATAGCTGAGGCAGCGCCTGCGGTTTTGGCGATGATAGCTATGCCGTTTACCTATTCTATAGCCAATGGAATAGCCATAGCGTTTATTACATACGCTTTAATTAAAATTCTAAGCGGAAAAACTAAAGGGGTATCACCTGCAATTTGGCTGGTTGCCGTTTTAAGTGTTATAAGCTTTACAGTATAGATCTTTAATAAACTATAATAAAAAGGGCCGGATTAATTCTGGCCCTTTTTTTATTTGTTGTGTTTCTTTTTTATATCTTCAATTTTGATTTCTTCGTAATGCTCGAATGGTTGCACTATCCAAGGGTTATCTTTAAGTCTTACGGCACAAAAATCTGGCTCAAAAGTTGACTTCTTTTTTTTCCATAGAGTTGCCGTTTTTATATCTTCAATTTTACCTTTTATTGGCTCGTATTTTCTTAACCAATCCACGCTTTTATTTAAAGTGATTCCTGTATCTGAAAGATCATCACATAACAGTATTTTTCCACCCATATTTTTTGCAATTGAGCTCATTTCTCTTGAAAATACTATGTTTCCTTGTTCATCTTCAACACCCTTGCCGCTGTAGGACTCAACTGCAAGATACGCACACTTTAGTTTAAAAACTCTACTTAAAAGATCAATCATCGGAGCTCCGCCTCGCATTATACCAATCAGTAAAGTCGGTTTATAACCGCTTTCGTCAATACTAATAGCCAGTTTTTCTACTGTCCTATTATATTCTTCCCAGGAAACGATTAATTTTTCCGACATTTGAATTCTGCTATCATAATTAAAAAAAACTTAATTAAAAAGGAGAAAATTTATGCCGAAAGGATATTGGTTAGCAACTTATAAAAAAATAGAAAGTAAAGACAATCTTGGAAACTATGCTGCAAAAGCAACTGAGACGATAAAAAGTTACGGTGGAAATCCACTTGTTAGAGGAGGAAAATATAAATGTCTTGAAGGGAATGATTTTCCAAGAACTGTAATTTGGGAATTTCCAACCCATGAAACAGCAGAAAAATGCTATAATTCGAAAGAATACCAGGAAGCTTGGAGTTTGGCCAAAAGTTCAACGGAGAGAAATTTACAAATTGTAGAAGGTGTTTAAATTTTTTTTTTTGCTCTTAGGTTAAAATAGTGACGAATAAGTCCTAAAATAATAGCTAAGAACGATAATATAATCCAATTGTACTGACTTATCCAAATAAATGAAGCGTGCCCACTCAACATAACAAAAAGAACCAAAAAAGTGATGAGATTATTATGTACGCTACGCGTTTTAGCACTAATTGATAAATTTAAATCAAACTTTTCTTTATTTAGAGCTGAAGAAGTAATATTTTTACCATTCGGTATAATAACGAAAAATACATTAAAAAACATTATACAACCTAAAATAACGCCAACAGACAAAAATGCAAATCTTGATCCAAAAATCTTTGTTAAGCAAAATGAAATAACAGCTCCAATAATGAGTAGCACTACTATAAAAATTATTTTCTTATTTATCAATTTAGACTTACAGATAAGATCGTAAATTAACCAAGATCCTATTATAGAGAAAATTGAAATTCCTATTCCCATCAAAGGTGTAATATTTTCATTTACTCTCTTATCAATCATTAAAATTTTTGAATTAGCGTAATAAATAATTATCAATAATAGCATTCCAGTAATAAACGTTAGATAGCTTTGCCATTTAAATATAATTAAATTTTTAGAAAGTTTTTCAGGTGCAGCATTAAGTCTTTCTACGCGATAAAACCAACCGCTATGTTGCAAGATTCCATCTGCGTCCACTCCTTTACTTGTCGTATTTTTTTCTAATTTATTATCTAAATAATTAAATAAAAAACTATTTCCAATCCAAAGGATAGCGAACAAAACGTGACTCCAACGTAATAAAACTTCAATCCATTTAAAAGTATAAGGTAATAATTCCATTTAATATTTTACTTTATCTGCTTTTTTATCCCATAATTCGAAAGCTTTTAAAGCTTCCTCTCTCATCATTTGAGCCATTGGAATTTTTCTTATTTTAACATTTTTTAGAAGTTCTGAATAAATTAATGAGTCATCAAAATCAATTTTTTTAGCATCATCTCTAGTATTAGCATAATATACTTTGTCGATATGGGCCCAATAAATTGCAGACAAACACATAGGGCATGGTTCACAAGTTGAATACAATTCACAACCACTAAGGTTGAAGTTATTTAAACTTTTACAGGCTTTGCGAATAGCTACAATTTCTCCATGGGCTGTGGGATCATTAGTTGAAGTAACTTTGTTAAAGCCCTCTGCAATGATTTTTTCATCCTTAACAATAACGCTTCCAAAAGGACCTCCGCCTGTATTTACACTTTCGATTGAAAGTTCTATGGCACGTGTCATAAATTTATTTTTCATAATTCTCAGCCTAAATTCTTAATGCTCATAAGAATTTTTTCAGGGGTAGCTGGTGCACTAATAATTGGTGTTATATTGTAGTTATGCACCGAAGCAATAGCGTCCTTAATTGCAAAAAATACTGACATTGCATTCATTAATGGTGGCTCTCCGGTTGTCTTAGATTTATTTACAACTTCCTCTACATTTTTTCCGCGTTTATAAATTTCTACATTAAATTTTTCAGGCATATCACTTACGGCTGGAATCTTGTAAGTAGAAGGAGAATGAGTACTAAGTTGCCCATTTGATTTCCATTTTACTTCTTCCATGGTTAACCAGCCTGCTCCTTGAACAAATCCCCCTTCTATCTGACCAAGTTCAATTGCGGGATTAATAGCTCTGCCAGCATCGTGTAAAATATCAACGCGTAAAATTTTATTTTCGCCAGTCATAGTATCAATCATCACTTCCGAAACTGCTGCACCGTAACAAAAATAAAGGAATGGTCTTCCCAAAAAGGTATTCTTATCAAAATGTATTTTTGGAGTTGCGTAAAAACCTGAAGAGGACAATGAAACTCTATTAAGATAAGCTTCTTTAATCAGCGAATTAAATCTAAATGATTTACCTTTAAATTTAACTAAACCATTCTCATAAATAGCTTCTCCGTTCTTCACTTTATATTTTCGTTTCACAAATGAAGCTAAATTTTGTTTTATTTTGTATATAGCGTTGAGTGCAGCTGCACCATTAAGATCAGTGGTAGAACTAGCAGCAGATGCTGATGTATTAGGAACTTTATCAGTGCGTGTAGCTGAAACTTTAATTTTATTGAAAGGTAATCCCAATTCGTTCGCGGCTAATTGTGCAATTTTTGTGTAAGTACCTTGTCCCATTTCAATTGCACCGGTATTTACGTGAACACTTCCATCATTACAATAAATATGTACTAGAGCTCCTGCCTGATTAAGATGCCAAGTTGTAAAGCTAATACCAAATTTCACTGGAGTTATAGCAATTCCTTTTTTTAAATACTTATTTTTTAAATTAAATTTTTTTATATTTAGTTGCCGACTTTTATAATTTGAAGATTTTATTAAGCTGTCAAAGATTTCATGGATAACATTATCTTCAATTTTCATACCATAATGAGTAATATTTTTTTTTTCTTTTTGATAAAAATTTCTTCTTCTTATTTCTGAAGAATCTTTTTTTAGTGATCTTGCTATATTATCGATAATGTTTTCTATAACCATCATCCCTTGGTTTCCACCAAAACCTCTGAAGGCCGTTGATGAAGATGTGTTTGTTTTACAAAGATAATTTTCGACAGACACATTTGATAAATAGTAGGCATTATCAATGTGCAACAAAGCTCTAGAATTAATTGCACCAGACAGATCTGGTGAAATTCCACATCTTGCTGCAAGTTTTATTTTTAAACCTTCGATAACTCCAAGCTCGTCGTAACCAACTTCATATTCTGAATAAAAATCATGCCTTTTTCCAGTAATAATTATATCATCATCCCTATCCATTCTAAGTTTTACAGGAAGTTTAGTTTTTTTTGTTAAAAGTGTGCAAATAGCAGCAAAGATAAAGGACTGAGTTTCTTTTCCCCCAAATCCACCACCAATTCTTCTAACGACCACTGTAATGGTATTACTTTTTTGATTTAACATTTTTGCTATAATTTGTTGGGTTTCACTAGGATGTTGCGTGCTAGAGTACACTTTAAAATCATTGTCTTCTTGAGGTATTACAAATGCAACTTGTCCTTCGAGAGCAAAATGTTCTTGGCTACCCGTGGTAAATTCACCTTTCAAACTATTAGTTGCTTTACGAATTTTTGTTACAGGATCTCCTTTTTTAATAGTTTGTCCTTTTAGAACAAATAATTTTTTCTTTAACGCATCTTTAATTTCAACAATTGGTTTTAGGGTTTTGTAACTAATTTTTGCTTGTAAGACGGCTTTTCTTGCAAGTTCAGTTGATTTGGCTGCAACGGCAAATAATGGTTGACCAAAATATTCAACTTTTTTTGTCGGAAAAATTGGATCACCGTCATAAACAGGCCCCACATCATTTCTGCCTGGAATATCTTGGCTAGTAACAACTGCAACAACACCTTCACTTTTTATCACTTTTTTAAGATCGATTTTTTTAATAATTGCATGAGATTTTTTTGCCCATCCAATAGCCCCATATAAAGTTCCCTCTGGTTCAGAAATATCATCTGTGTAATGAGCATAGCCACTCACATGTTTTGCTCCACTTTCATGTGGTCTTTTTTCTTGAATAAAAATTTCTTTAATCATTTTAATTATTTACCCTTATTAATTTTTTTTGTGTAATTTCTAAAAAACACTTATGAAGCAAATTTTTAGCCACCTCCATACGATATTTTCTGCTAGCTCTCATATCGCTAATAGGTTTAAAATCTTTTTCTAAAGCTTCTTGAGCTTTATTAATAATTTGTTCTGTTATTAAGGAATGTAAGAGTATTTTTTCACAATATTTTGCTCTTTTAGGAATTGATGCCATGCCTCCGTATGCAATTCTTATATTTTTGATCTTTTTATTTATCACTTCAAGATTAAATGAAGCACAAACAGATGAAATATCATCATCAAATCTTTTTGAAATCTTATAGGCCTTAAAAATATTTTTTGGAAATAAGGGAATTCTTATTGAATCAATAAATTGACCTTTTTTTAATTTAGTTTTACGATAATCAATAAAAAAATCGTTTAAAGGTACTATCTTTGTTTTCTTTATACTCTTTAAAACCACCTTTGCATCAAGTGACAATAGTAGAGGCAGAGTGTCGCCTATAGGTGATGCTGTGGCGATATTACCCGCGACTGTTGCCACATTTCTTATTTGTACCGATCCATAACGTTTTAAAATATTGGTAAAATCAGGATAGTATTTTTCTATATAAGATTCTAATTCAATTAAAGAGGTTGTTGCACCTACTTCAATATAGTTGTTGTTATTTCTTATATAATTTAATTCATTAATTGAATTCATATATATTACAGAATTGATATCTTTTCTTTCTTTAGTAACAACTAAAGATAAATCTGTACCACCACTGAGTAGATGTGAATTAATATTTTTTTTAAGAATCTTTTTTAATTCTTGAACGTATCTCGGAGCAAAATATCTCTTATCTTTTTTGTAAATAACAATACTTTCATCTTTAATTTTCTTTAATAAGGTAATTGTATTTTGCTTGTTTTTAGTAAAGTGATCAATTTTATTTTTACTATTTAAACTGTTTGCAGCTTTAATTATAGGTTTGTACCCAGTGCATCGACAAAGGTTTCCTGCAATAGAATCTTTGATTATATTATCTTTAAATTTAGAATGATTTTTAAACATTGCAAATAACGACATAACAAAACCTGGTGTACAAAACCCACATTGTGAACCGTGATAATTGACCATAGCTTCTTGTACTGGATGCAATGAGCCGTTTTTGGAAACTAAATCTTCAACAAGTATAAGTTGCTTTCCTTGCAGTGTGGGTAAAAACATAATGCAAGAATTTACAGCGCTATAATTTATTTTATTATTTTTTAACTCTCCTAGTACAACTGTACACGCGCCACAACCACCTTCTGCACAACCTTCCTTGGTGCCAGTTTTTTTTAGATTTGTTCTTATGTAATTGAGTAAAATTTCATTAGGATCTGGATTTTCAACTTCTACAATTTGATCTTCATGAACAAACTTAATGATATTAGAGCTCATCAATTCCCTCGATAGGTCGAATAACTCCAAGGGCTGACAAGTAAAGGTACATGATAATGTTCTTTGGGATTTGATATTCCGAACCTAATTACAACTTCATTTAAAAAAGGTGTTTTTGGTAAATCAGTCATCTTTTTAAAATAATCTCCAACAAAGAATACAAGTTCATACTGACCTTCTTTAAAATCAGTTCCATCGACCAAAGGTTTATCTGATCGGCCATTATTATTTAATATGATAGAGTTAAGTTTTGTCCTGTTTCCTGAAACAAAGTAAACATCTACTTTAACTCCTTTCGCGGGTTTTCCAGAAAAAGTATCCAGGCAATGTGTGGTTAATTTTGTCATAAGATATTATATAAACTAAATAAGTATGATCAATAAAATTAATAAATTGTCTAAAAGTGAATTTATTAAAGTTTTCACTAATATATTCGAAAATGCAAGTTGGATTGCAGAAGAACTATACAATCAAAAACCTTTCGATAATTTTGAAGAATTATCCTCAAAAATACTTGATATTTTTGAAACTACTACAAGGGATAAACAATTAAAAATTCTTAATGCTCATCCAGATCTAGCAAATAAAACAAAAATAAGTTTACTAACTCCAGACTCTTTAAAAGAACAAACTAGTGCAGGATTAGATCAGTGTACCGAAGAAGAATTTAGTGAATTTAAAAAACTTAATGACACTTATAAGAAATTTGGTTTTCCTTTTATTCTAGCTGTAAAGGAAAAAACTAAAATTGAGATTTTGAATAATTTTAGAAAAAGAATTTCTTCTGATCCAGAAATAGAATTCGATGAAGCTGTTAAACAAGTAAAACAAATTGCTAGTCTGCGTTTAAAAGAATTAAATAATAAAGGTCTTTAATATTCAACATCAGTTGGATCAATTGATCTCCACATATACCAAGTAAATACAGTTCGATAACCAGCGTGCAGCCTAGAAATTTTATCTAAAAATCTTTTGCTTGGAGGGTAAGATGTTTTGTAATTCTTAGAAATTGCTCGAAGCAAACCAATATCTTGGATGGGGAATATATCTGGTCTATTTAAATTAAACATGAGAAACATTTCAGCACTCCAAACGCCCAAACCTTTCAGTTTGGTGATATAATTAATAGCCTCTTCATCATTCATTTTTTTTAGTTCTCTAACACTAAAAGATTTATTTCTAAAATTTCTAGCGATATTTTTTAAATAACTAACTTTTTGATGGGATAAACCTGCGCTTTTCAAAGTACGTGAAGATAATTTTAATACCGTATTAGGAATAATACATTTTTTACATTTTCTTTCAAACTTAGACCAAATTGAGTTTGCTGCTTTTGTTGAAATTTGTTGTCCCACAATAGTGCGGCATAATGAAAAAAATGGATTATTTCTAGTGGTTAAAAAACCTTTTTTATATTTTTTTATTACTCCTCTTAAAACTGGATCTCTTTTAGATAATATTCTTTTCGCCTTGTGCCAGTAAACTGGAAAATGTTTCATTGTTGCCTAGGCAAAGTGGTAATAGGTCTTTTTAACTGGTATTCTCTGACAAATATTATAGCAGAAGAAATGACGATTAGGCCAGCGCCAGACAAAGTATAAATAGTTGGCGATTCCTGGAACAAAAAATAACCAAACACAATGGCAAAGACGAGCGATAAATATTTTAAAGGCGTTGTTAGAGAAACTTCAGCTTTTTGGTAGGCGGCGGTAAGCAGGAGATTAGCAATCGAGCCAAAGAACCCAATTAAAATTAATAGACCTAAGTCATAACTGGTAGGTATTTTCCAATTACCAAGTGGCAAAGTAAAAAGACCAAAAATTGCTGAACAAATAGAAAAATAAAAAGCAATTAAATAAACAGGTTCACCAACAAGTGTTAGCTTTCTAATCAATATAGACACACCAGCAAATCCTAGAGTAAATATTACTGGATAAATATAATAAAAATTTAAATTATCAAATCCTGGCTTTGAAATTATAAGAACTCCAACAAATCCGAGTCCTACTGCAATCCAACGTTTTGCTCTTATTTTTTCACCTAAAAATAAAATTGAAAATATAACAACCCAAATTGGACCCGAAAAAGCTAGGCTCGTAACTTCAGATAATTGAAGATTTCGAAGACCTACAAAAATGGCGTACATGGCGATGGCGCCGATGAAACTTCTGAAAAAATGGTATCCTGGATATTTTGTTTTATAGAAATTTTTTAGTTTTTTTTTAGGTATTAAAAAAAATATTGGAATAAGGCCAAATATAGCTCTACAAAACATAACCTGACCCACATCATATTCGTCAGTTATTTTTATCAAAATATCCATCAGAGAAAAAAATAAAACTGAAAGAATCATATAGATTCCTCCCAAGTGATTTTGGTTTTTGATCATTCGGATATTTTGATTTATATTTATCATCAAATTAAAAAATTTTATGCAAAAATTTATAGGTGGTATTGGTTGCTTTTGGGATGAGACAAAATATAAGGGGATCCCTGGCGTTATCTCTACTGAATGTGGATATTGTGGAGGCAAAAGCCCAACAGTAAGTTATGAACAAGTTTGCGGTGGAAACACTGAACACATAGAAGTTGTGAAGGTTGAATTTAATCCAAAAATACTTTCTTACGAAGAAGTAGCTAGATTATTTTTTAAATTTCATGATCCAACTACACCAAATCGTCAAGGACCGAATGTCGGATATCAGTACCGTTCAGAAATATTTTACAATACCGATAAGGAAAAAAAGATTGCTGAAAAAGTTTTAAACGAAATAAACAAAAAATTGGATGGAAAAGTAGTTACAAAAATATCAAAAGAAAAAAATTATTGCAAAGCTGAAGAATATCACCAAAAGTATTTTCAAAAAAAATCTGAAAAATGACTTTAGTTTCAACTGAGTGGCTTAATGATAACTTAAGCAAGGTTAAAATACTTGATGCTTCCTGGCACCTTTCGACTGATAGAAATGGATTTAACGAGTATCAAAAACAACACATAGAAAATGCTATTTTTTTTGATTTAGACAAATATTCTAATCAACGAAAAGATTTGCCTCATAATCATTTTCTTCCAGAAAAAAAAGAATGGGAAGCAACACTTTCAAAAAATGGCATATCAAATAATGATAGGGTAATTATTTATGATAACAGTGACTTAATTAGTAGTTGCAGATGTTGGTTTCAGTTTATTTATTTTGGCCATTCATTAAATTTAGTTTCTATTTTAAATGGAGGTTTTAAAAAATGGAAATTAGAAAATAGAAAAGTTACCGATCAAGAGACAAAAGCCATACCAACAAAATATTTAGCTAAAGAAAATAAACGTTTGATAAAAAATAAATCTGAAATCGATGTGAACATTGAAAAAAAAGAATTTGCTTTAATTGATGCACGAAGTAAAAATCGATTTTTGGGTCTAGCGCTCGAACCAAGACCAAACGTAAGAAGTGGGTCAATTGAAAATTCAAAATGTCTGCCATTCTCAGAATGTATAAATCCTAAAGACAATACTTTTTTAAATAAAAAAATTTTAGAGAAAAAATTTAAATCTCTCGGAATAGTTAATAATAATGTTGTTTTTAGTTGCGGTTCCTCCGTGACTGCATCAGTATTAGGGGTTGCTTATTCTTTGATAAATAATAAATATATGCCAATTATTTATGTCGGTTCATGGAGTGAATATGGAAAAGAATAAATGAAGAGATCAAAAAAAATAACTATTGGGATAATATTATTTTTTGTCATCATTACTGTAATTATCGTCGGTCGTTATTCAATGGGACTTTATTTTGAGAAAAAATTTTCTAAACGGCCACCGCCAGGTATAATCGTTGAAGTGGTTACAAATAAAAATTTTAGCCAAACTTTAGAAAGCTATTGTACTTCCCTAAGTAGTAAAACAACTTCGTTCAAAATTAAAAAGAATGAATTGTTAGAACCAATAAACTTTAACACAAAAGTAAATAAGGGAGATATTTTAGCTACACTTTCAAATAAAACAATTACTGCTCCTTTTTCAGGTGTCATTGGTAAAAGAGGAATTAGCGGAAGTTCACTCGGTGGTGAAAATACGATCATCTTAACGTTAGACGACTCTAGAAGAATTTTGTGCGATCTAACGATTCCTGAAACATACGCGGCAATCCTAAAAAAAGGTTTAAAACTAAATGCAACATTTTCAGCCTATAAAGATAAAACTTACTCCGGAACAATAGAGTTAGTAGCATCAAGAGTGGATGCTCAAACAAGATCGATCTTAGCTAGAGCAAAAATTAATAATGAAAATCTTGAGATTCTTCCTGGCTCTCTTCTTGAGATCGAAATATTGTACAATGAAAAAAATGCTTTAAGTATTCCCGATACCGCACTCATAATGGAAGGAAATAAAAAATTTGTTTATCAAGTAATAGAAAATAACATGATTAAGAAAACGGAAATTGAAACAGGAGTCCGAGACCAAGAAAATCTTGAAGTTCTAGATGGTTTAACTCAAGGAGACAAAGTTGTAGCCGAGGGGTTAACTAAAGTTCGGCCAAATATGAAAATAAAACCCATTATCAAATCGCAGTAAAAAAAATCAATAATGTATATCACCGAACTTTCAATCAAAAGGCCAGTCGTAGCAGCGGTGTTTTCAATGATACTTGTAGTCTTTGGTTTATTTGTTTTTTCGAAGCTTCCAGTAAGAGAATTGCCTTCAGGACTCCAACCGCCAGTAATTCAAGTACAAGTAAATTATGAAGGGGCTTCAGCTGAAATTATCTCAAGTGAGATTGTGGAAATTTTGGAGGACGTCATCGGAGGAGTGGAAGGTGTAAAACATATAGACTCTACTGCACAAATTGGACGTGCTGAAATTAAGATTGAATTTGAAACTTCTATTGATTTAGACGTTGCAGCAAATGATGTTAGAGAAAAAATTTCTCGGGTGGCTGATAATTTACCACAAGATGCTAAAGCACCTGAGATACTAAAACAATCAAGTGGATTCACAACGACCATGTGGGTATCAGTTTCAGGATCAGAAAAATGGTCTGATCTGGAACTAGGAGATTATTCTAGAAGATTTCTGATAGACAGCTTCGCAAATATAAAAGGGGTAGGTCGTGTACTTTTAGGTGGTTTGAGATCGCTAAGTGTAAGAGTTTACATAAATCCAGTTTTACTAGCCGCCAACGATCTAACAATACAAGAGGTTGAACAGGCATTGCGAAGAGAGAATATGAGCCTTCCTGCAGGAAGTTTCGATGGACCCAATTTAGAATTATCAATTTCGGTGGACAAAGCGTACAAAGATTTATCCTCGATAAAACAGCTACCTATAAAAAAAGTCAAAAACAGTGTCATTCGTTTAGAAAATATTGCTGAAGTAAAATTTGGTCCCGAAAATGAAAAGACATTATTTAAAGCACAAGGTAAAGATGGGAACCCTAATGAAAAAATTGTCGGAATCGGAATTTATGCTAAATCAGATGCCTCTACAGTAGAATTATCAAAAAGAATAAAAAAAAGAATAAAAGAAATCCAAAAAACTTTACCCGATGGATTAAAATTAGGTATTGCATTTGACCGGAGTACGTTCATAAAGGCAAGTATTTTCGAAATATGGAAGACATTATTTATAGCTTTTATATTGGTAGTAATAATCATTTACCTGTTTCTTGGTAATTTAAAAGCTGTAATCGTTCCAGCGGTAGCACTTCCCATCAGTTTAATTAGTTCATTCTTAGGATTGTGGATTTTTGACTTATCTATAAATGTCTTTGTACTTCTAAGTTTTATACTAGCAATTGGGATAATAACTGACGATTCCGTCATTATGACAGACGCAATTTATCACAGAATTGAAAATGGTGAGACTCCTTTAGTTGCGTCACTTCGCGGAGCCGAAAGCATAACCTTCGCAATAATAAGCACTACTTTAGTATTAGTCGCAGTTTTCCTACCACTAATTTTCATAGAAGGGATTTCAGGAACATTGTTTAGAGAAACAGCAATTACTTTAACTTTCGCAATTGTAGTTTCCTCTTTCGTGGCTTTAACCTTAAGTCCAATGCTTGCTTCTAAGTTCCTCAATAAAAATATGAAAAAAACGAAAATTGTTTTAAAATTTGAAAAATATTATAAATCTTTTTTAGAGTTCTATACGGAAACACTAAATTACTGGATCAGTAAACCTAAAGTAATAATCGGATTTATGTTTTCTGTTGTTATTGCATCCGTATTACTTTTCAATTTTGCCCCTAAGGAGTTACTGCCACAAGAGGACCGCGGGGTCTATCTAATTGTGGGCCAGACAGATATCGGAAGTAGTTACCAATACACAGCCGATAAAGCCGAGAAAATAGAAAGAAGATTAATTCCTTTAGTCGAAAATGAAGATGAATCTTACAAAAGATTAGTTCTTCGAGTGCCTGGATGGGGTACGGGAAACAGCTATAATAGTTTTATTATCATTGCTTTGCTCGATGATTGGAAAGACAGAAATGAAAGTGCTCAAAAAATTATGAGAAAAGCCATGGGGAAAATTGTAACCTTACCTCAAACCCTTGCATTTCCAATTAGTCCACAGTCTATCCGAGTCAGCCAGTTTCGAAAACCCATTCAACTCGTTTTGCAAGGAAAAAGCTATGAAGAATTAGAGAGATGGCAAAAATTAATAATGATGGAACTAAGAAAGAACAAAAATTTAGCTGCTATCGAATCTGATTTCAGCCGACAGAACCCTGAGGTAAAATTTATAATAAATAGAAAAAAAGCTCAGGATTTAGGAGTTTCTATTCAATCCATTAATGAAACAGTACAGACATTATTTTCCGGAAAAACTGTGACAAAATTCAATCAAATGGGCAAAGAATATCCTATAATTCTTCAAGCTGGCATTGAAAATAGAAAAAAAAGCGAAAACCTAACTAAAATTTTTGTACGCTCGAGTACTACAGGTAAATTAATATCATTGGCTAATCTTGTTGAGTTTGAAGAGGTTGGTTCAGCAAAAATTTTAGCGCGTTATGATAGACAGCGTGCTGTTACCATCAGCGCAAGACTAGTTGGAGATTATACTCTTTCGGAAGCTTTAAGTTATCTTGAAAAAACTGTAAATGAAAATGTCCCAGAAGCAAGGATCGAATGGAAAGGTAAATCAGAAGAACTAAAAGAAACTAGTAATGAATTATTTATTATATTTGCATTAGCATTATTGACTGCCTTCTTAGTGATGGCTGCAAACTTTAACAGTTTTATTCATCCCGTTGTAATTTTTTTAACGGTTCCTCTTTCAATTTTTGGCGGTATAATTTTCATTTTACTTTTCAATTCGAGTATAAATATCTTCTCACAGATCGCATTAGTGATTCTAATTGGAATTTCCACTAAAAATTCAATTTTAATAGTTGACTGGGCTAACCAACTTAGGAGAGCCGGAAAAAATATTCAAAGTGCCGCTTTAGAAGCTTGTAGAAGAAGATTTCGTGCAATCATTATGACATCACTTTCAACTATGATTGCAATGGTTCCGTTGTTAGTTGGAAACATAGGTCCAGGTGCAGGGGAAGGTAGTCGTTTAGCCGTTGGTGCAACAATATTTGGAGGGATGCTTATATCAACCTTTTTCACTCTTTATGTAACGCCAACAATGTATGTTCTGCTTACAAAGAATACTAAAAGAATTGATGCGGTTGATCTTCAGCTAAACAAAGAACTTAAAAGATAATATATTTTTTTCTGTCCAAACTTTTTTTGCAACTTTTCAATTGTTTTCTGTAAATATTTGATTGTGTCTTCACACTTTTTGCAAAAATAATTGCTTTTTTATCCGTTTTGTAAGCTTTCTGCGCATAATTTCCCCATCCCAAATAATAATTCAGATACTGACGATAAGAATCATTAAGAGGAATTTTATTAATTTTGTGTGTTTTATTTATATACCAACCAATAAACATAACCGAATCTTTGAAGCGTGTGCGTAATGCTAACGAATTATTAGTTTCATTTTTATATTGTTCCCAAGTTTTTTTAACCGCTTGGGAATAGCCCAAAGAACTGGAAGGTCTCTTATATGGTATAATTTTAAATAATTTGGTTCTCGGAGGTTTTGCATATCTATTAAAACCCGATTCTTTATTTACAAAAGCCAAAATCATATGAACAGGAGCGCCATATTTTTCGGAGCTATTTTTGACATACTTGTACCAAAAATAACGTTCAGAAAATATACTGCATGCATTTTCAGTATTCTTTGGAATGGAGTTACAAGAAGCTAATAAAGAAAAAATAACAAAGTAAAGTAGTGTTATTTTAATATTATTTAAAATCTTCTTTGGCACGTTCTAAAGCAAGCGACATTTGATTTCTAATTTCCGAATCATCTATATTTATAGCAGAATTCTCAAAATCTTTCTTAACCTTTCTAAATACATCTTCGTCACCAGCCTCTTCCAAGTCAGCTTTAATTACTTCTTGAACATAGTTTTGTCTTTGCTCGTCATTTTTTCCAAGCTTTGAACCAGCCCATTCTGCCAAATATTTATTACGTTTAGCAGAAACTTTAAATTGCAACTCTTGATCATACATAAATTTTTTTTCAAAACTTTTTTCTCTTTCGCTAAATTTGTTCATGACTTGCTCCAAAATTGATAAATTTTTACTAAAAAATAAGCAACTAATACACCAGCAAAGTTAGCAGAAATATCATAAATTTCAAAGGCACGATTGGGTACTATGAACTGCAAAACTTCAAGAATAATGGATAAAAAGAAAAGACTGTAAACTAGTTTTTGAAAATTCTTGCTTCTTAAGTAAAGACATAACCCAAGCATAGACACATAAAAATAACAAATAAAATGATTAATTGCAGTGCCAAAAGGATTTGCGATTAAATTGGGTTGCCTACCAAGATCGTTGTAAAGAAAAAAACCCAACAAACTTCCTGGAAATAAAGAAATTATAATCAGTAACAGTATCGAAATATGAAAAATAAACTTTAGAAAACTGATCACTTTATCCATACAAACAATTCTATATAATGGTTGGCATTATATTTTACTTAATATGAACAATCTAATTTTAATTCGCCATGGACAAAGCATTTGGAACTTGGAAAGGCGCTTTACTGGGTGGGCCGATGTAGATTTAACTGACCACGGAAAGTCTGAAGCTAAATATGCGGGACAATTAATTAAAAAGTTGAATATTGAATTCGATGTCTATTTTACTTCCGTTCAAATAAGAGCGATCGATACTTTAGAAATAATTTTAGATATTCTGAACAAAAAAAATTCAGAAATCAAAAAAGCGTGGGAATTGAATGAAAGACATTACGGAGCATTAACTGGCCTCAACAAAGATGAAATGATGAAAAAACTTGGGAAAAAACAGGTCCATATTTTTAGAAGATCTTGGAATGTACCACCGCCTACCATGAAAAAAACGCATCCTAACCATCCTTCTAAAAATAAAACTTACATAAATATTCCAACCGACAAAATGCCTGATAGTGAGTCTTTAAAAAATACATTCGAGCGTGTTATGCCATATTATGAAAAAAATATAAAACCACTGCTTTCTTCCAATAAAAATATTTTGATTGCTGCGCATGGAAATTCTTTAAGGGCTCTATGCAAAAAACTGCTAAATATTTCTAATAAAAAAATTATAGATTTTGAAATCCCAACTGGGAACCCTCTCTTAATTACTTTTGGTAAAAATTTAGAGGTTAAAAAATATAAATATCTGGATGATAAGCGAGCTAGAAATATTTTGTTTAATGTCTGAAATTCTTTTCTAATAAACTTTTATATATGCTTATAGTGCTTACATGTAAAAAATTAATATTGCTTTCTTTTCCAAATAAAACTTTATTTTGAATAAGATCGTCCCAAATCTTATTTATTGAAAACACTTTTAAGCTGAAATGATCAAAAACATCGGGTTTTATAATTTGAACACCTGTATAAATATACTTTAAGTCATCTGTGTCTTTTCTGCTAATTAAGTTATTTTCTAAATTAAAGTCTCCCTTAAAAGATTGGTCAAAACTTTTATTCTTATTAACAACAAGTAAAAAACACTTATTTTTTTTATTTATAAAAAACTCCTTTTCCATCGTTTTTAACTCTTCTAAATAATTTGAATTCCAAATTGTGTCCGGATTGATAACTATAAAGGGTTCATTTGAAAAATGTTGAAGGGCATTTAATACTCCTCCACCAGTATCTAAAATTTTATCCTTTTCACTTACTGTAGTAATTGCCATATTAAATTCGTTTTTCTTGATATAATCTATAATCTGATCACCCAGATAATGAACATTAATTACAACTTGTTTTATTCCAAACTGCTCTAAAATATTTAAAGTATTGGATAATAATGTTTTACCATCAATTTTTAATAGCGGCTTAGGACTAGAAAGCGTTAAAGGTTGGAGTCGCTTACCAAAACCGGCGCAAAGAATCATTGCTTTTGTAATTTTCATACTTTTTGTATTTGATATAAAATTTTTTAATAATGTATTGGTCTATTATCAACTGCTAACGCAGCTTCTTTAATTGCTTCTGTGTATGTAGGATGGGCATGACACGTTCGAGCAATATCTTCCGAGCTTGCACCAAATTCCATTGCTAAAGCCGCTTCTGCAATCATAGTACCAACATGGGGTCCTATCATATGTGCTCCTAAAACTTTATCTGATTTTTCATCAGCAATTATTTTTACAAAACCTTCTGTTTCGTTATTAACTCTGGCTCTTGAATTTGCTAGGAAAGGAAATTTTCCAACTTTATATTTAATCTTTTCTTTTTTAAGTTGTTCTTCTGTTTTGCCAACAGCAGCCACTTCAGGTGAAGTATAAATTACTGCTGGAATTACATCATAATTTACATGCCCAGCTTGACCAGCTATTATTTCTGCTACTGCTATTCCCTCATCTTCTGCCTTATGTGCTAACATTGGTCCTGGAATAACGTCACCGATAGCATAAATATTCTCAAATTTTGTTTGAAATTTTTTATTAACCTGGATTCTACCTTGAGTATCTTTTTTAATGCCTATTTTTGTCAAATTTAATCCCTCAATATTTGGTTTTCTTCCCACCGCAATCAAGACTTTATCAGTTTGAATCCTTTCTCTTTTAGCACTTTCATTATTTGTAAAATCAACAACTGCCTGATCTTTTACTGTACTAACTGCAGTCACTTTTGAATTCAATTTAAAATTAATCCCTTGTTTTTTAAGAATTTTTAAAAATTCAGTTGAAATGTCACTGTCCATTCCTGGAATAATATGATCCAAAAATTCAACTACAGTGACGTTGGATCCTAGTCTTTTCCAAACGGAACCCATTTCTAATCCTATATAACCTCCTCCAATAATAATTAGTTCCTTGGGTACCTTGTTAAAAGATAAGGCTCCTGTAGATGAAACAATAATATTTTCATCAATTTTTATCTCTGGTAAAGATGCTGGAATAGATCCCGTGCTTATTACTATATTCTTGGTTTGATAATTCGATTTTTTTTTAAACTCATCAACGACTGTAACGATATTTTGAGACGATATGGATCCATTGCCCTGCAAATAAGTAATTTTGTTTTTTTTAAATAAATATTCCACACCTTTTGTAAGTGTTAATACTGATTTATTTTTGTTACTCATCATTTTAGATAAATTAAGTTTGATGCGACTAGCTTCTATTCCTAAACTGTTAAATTCCCTTTGAGCTTTATGATAGTTTTCAGATAAATTAAGCAAACTTTTAGAAGGTATACATCCTACATTTAAACAGGTACCACCCAGAGTTCCTCTTGATTCTACACAAGCTGTGTTGAAACCTAATTGTGCTGACCTAATTGCGCAAACGTAACCACCTGGACCTCCTCCAATCACAATTACATCAAAACTTTTTTGCATTTTAAAGATCTAAAAATAATCTACGTGGCTCTTCGAGACATTCTTTTACAGTTCTTAGGAAAGAGACTGCTTCTTTTCCATCAACTATTCTATGATCATAAGATAAAGCTAAATACATTATGGGTCTTATGACGATGTTGCCTTCTTTTGCAACCGGTCTTTCTACAATGTTATGCATGCCCAACACGCCTGTTT
>Ga0207915_100087_pt1 | contig 20416 bp, 24 predicted proteins | sample DeeseametaMP1241_FD_184191 | JGI IMG/M metagenome (GOLD analysis project Ga0207915, IMG submission 184191) | Marine microbial communities from the Deep Indian Ocean - MP1241 (SPAdes) | ecosystem: Environmental > Aquatic > Marine > Oceanic | place: West of Perth, Australia, South Indian Ocean...
ACGATCAATTAAACTTATAATTTTTTTGGATCTTGGTGGATAGTATGTTCCTGATACCAAAGACAAAATATCAGAAAAAGACTTAAAAATAATTTCTCCCGCTTCATCAGAAAATATTTGTGTATTTATTGAGCACTTGTTTTTTGGTAAAAAAGACACATACTTATATAAAGCTTTGTTTTTATAAAAATCTAAAGCTTTGCTCGCAGATAGAAGATTGTTGACAGTTTTAATAATTTTACCTGTACCAAGTCCCTCCTTCTCCATATTTCTTCTATATTTTCTTATTCTAACGCGTAAAAATTTTTCGTTTTCATTTGATGGATCCTTAATATAAGTCTTAAAAAAATTTAGAGTGATATATTTTAAATCTATTTTTTTAAAACTTAAAAAAGGCCTCACAATTTTTAAATTGCTATTGTAATTAACGCTTTCTGACATTGATGATAAGCCCGTCAATCCACTTCCTCTTAACAATCTTATAAAAAAATTCTCAATTTGATCATCAGTATGGTGTGCCGTAATTAAAAATTTTATATTTCTTTTCGAACAATAATTGGAAATTAGAGAATACCTAATATTTCTAGCATTTCGCTGAATATTTCTTTTTGGAACTTTGCCTTTCCAATTAAGAATTTTACTTGGTATCCTTTTTTTCTTTAAAATTCCTTTAACTTTTAAAGCCTCTTTGTGAGATTCTTTTCTAAGTTTATGATCTACAATTAAAACGTGTATTTTATTTTTGAATTCAGATGCATACATTTTGCTAAAATAAGCCAAACACAAACTATCTGAACCACCCGAAACCGCCAAGGCAAAGCTCTTTTTTTTAATTTTTTTAAAAATTATAGCTTTGAACTTTGTATAAATTTTTTTAATTTTAGGGTCTTTAATTAATAAATTTCTTTTTTCAACTTTTCTTTTCACAGCCAAATTTTTTCCTGTTATATTCAGCTCTTTGAATAACTGATTGACTTGCTGTTGGATATTGTTTTTTAACACCTAAAATCATCTTGCAGCCTTGAGTTTTCTCGCCTAGCTGAACCATCATAACACCCAATTCAAGTAAGTTCCTTGGTGCCTTTTTACTTTTTGGATATTTTTGATAACCGTCTAAATATGCGGTAGCAGCATCTTGATAAAGTTGTCTAATTCTAAAAGTTTCTCCGTACCAAAACTGAGCGTTTCCTGCAAGATCGTGCTTAGAATTAACATCTACAAATTCTCTTAATGCAAACTCCGCAGTTTCATAATCTCCCACTTTTAGAAAACTTATAGCAAATTTATATTGCTCTTCTGGTGATGTTTCGGGAAGAATTTTTTCAGTCCTTTGTGCTGTTTCGGTAACAACTGTTCCTACAGATTCGACTGATTGTGTTTTTTGAACCTGTTCTAGAGAAGCAATATCAGAATCAGAAACACCTCCTAAATCTTGCGCCTCACCACTACCAGGTAATTTTATTATTCCACTAGAAACAGTACTTGTTCCTTGGTCTAATCCAGATCGTTCTAATTCTTGAAAACGCAACTGGTTATCTGCTTGAACTTTTGTAATTCTGCTAGATAATTTATCTAATTTAAAACTAACTTCTTCAAAATTATTTGTCAAAATTTTAAATTGTTCTTCAAGATCAGATAATTTAAGCAAGTGTTGTGTTAAAACATCATCGTTGCTATTTGATGCTTTACCACTGCTCATACCTGTGCCAGGTTGACTATAAACTGCTTTTTCTAATGTTTTGATATCTTTTTGTAAAATTTGTAATTCTTGCAAAATTAATTCTGTATCTTGTGCATAGACTCTATATGAAGCAAAAATAATAAGTGTAAAAATTAATGATACTCTAGTTAAATAAATTAAAAATCTATTCATAGTCTTATTTGATATTTAAAGAAAAATAAGGCAAAAAAAAGACCCTCAAAATTACATATGAGGGTCTTTTTTAAAATTATATTTTTTAATTAATTAGCTTTATTTAACTGTTACAGATCTTCTATTCTGAGACCAAGCTAACGGCGAACTACCAGAATTCACTGGTCTTTCTTTTCCGTAACTTATAACCGCAATCCTGCCTCCAGAAATACCATACGTCAGTAAGTAATCCTTGACTGCATTTGCTCTTCTGTCGCCGAGAGCCAAGTTATATTCTCTTGTTCCTCTTTCGTCTGCATGTCCTTCAACAGTTACTGTAATATCTTTATTTTTTCTCATCCAAGCCGATTGCTTACGCAAAGTGTCTCTTGATGCTGTAGTCAATATTGATTTGTTTGTTGCAAAGAAAACTCTATCTGGAACTCCAGTTGCTAAAAATTCCACAGTATCTTTTCCTGTGTAAATATCTGACTGTATTAAGCCACTCGCGCTTTCTTTTGCAACTTTTTTTTGTGTCGCGCAAGCTGTCAGTAGTAGACCCGCAAAAACAACTAATAAAAAATTTCTTAAATTTACTGCGTATCTCATATTGTGATCTCCCTATTAATTTCTAATCTATTCAAATTTCGTTACCAATCTCAATACAATATTTCAAAATAACTTTCAAGTTGCAAGTCAAATTTCCATAAAAATAGCCTACTTTGACAACAAAGAAGACCAGGAAGGGTCGGACCCATCCGTTTCAGTCTCTATCATTCTCTCATTATAGCCTGTTAAATCAATCGACCAAAGTTTTGCGGAAAAACCTTTGCCTTGTGAATCTGATTTGGTTTCTCTGTAAAAAATTAATACTCTCCCATTAGGTGACCATGAAGGTGCTTCTTGGTAAAAATTTTCAGTTAATAACCTCTCTCCACTTCCGTCAGGTCTCATTACACCAATATAAAATCTATTATTGTAAACTTTTGTAAATGCAATCAGGTCACCCCTTGGTGACCAGACAGGAGTTCCGTATAAACCTTTTCCAAAAGTTATTCTTTTCATATTTGAACCATCGCTTCTCATCACATAAATTTGTTGTAAACCGCTTCTGTCAGAATTAAAGCAAATATATTTTCCATCGGGTGAATATGAAGGTGATGTATCAATAGCGGAATGATCGGTAATTCTTTCAACTGCCCTTGTAGTTAAATCCATTGTGTAAATATCCGAGTTTCCGTCTTGTGCAAAACTCATTATAATTTTTTTTCCATCTGGAGAAAATCTTGGAGCAAAAGTCATTCCGGCAAAATCTCCAACAACTTCTTGAACTCCGGTTTCAATATCAAGCAAATACACTCTAGGTAAATTTCTAAAATAAGATAAATAAGTCACTAACTGATTTTTTGGACTAAATCTTGGTGTCAATACTAGTTCGTTTCCCAAAGTTAAATATTTTACATTCGCGCCATCTTGATCCATAATTGCAAGCTTTTTGAATCTTTGAGTTTTTTCACCAGTTTCAGAAACATAAATAATACGTGTATCAAAATAACCTTCTTCTCCTGTCAATCTTTGATAAACTTTATCTGAAATTATATGCGCTACTCTTCTCCAATTATTTGGTGTAGTACTAAAAGCCAAAGCAATCATTTCTTTTGCAGCTACAACATCCCATAGTCTAAATTCAGTTCTTATCTTATCTTCTGAAACCGTTACTTTCCCAGTTACAAGAGCTTGGGCTTTTATTAATTTCCAATCTTCAAATCTAGGTTTAGCATGAGCTATGTCTGGATTTTGAACAAAAGCATCTTTTTTTAAAGGATTAAACAAGCCCGATCTTTTAAAATTTACCTCAATTATCTTTGAAATTTCCTCTCCAATATTTTGGATAATCTTACCATCCTGTTGTATGTCTTTTGAACCTGGTTCAACATAAAAGGGTGAAATAGCTATCGGCAAAGGGTCAAGATTTCCTCTTGTTATATCAACTTCAATAAATGCACTGGTAGGATTAGCAAAAAGAAAAAAATAAAAAATAAATAAAAGTAATTTTTTCACATCATCCTTTCAGCATTTCGTTAGCATTAAAATTTAATTGTAAATCTTTCCACCTATCATAGCCAGCTGGCGGAACCCTTAAAGGTTGACAAATTCTAACAGCTCTAAGAGCACTTTCGGCTAATACTCTGTAAAATCCTTGACCAGGTTTATTCATGCGAGCATGATCTAATATTTCTGACTTTAAAATGGTACCATCCGGTTGCAATCTTAATTTAATTCTAACTAGCAAATTTTCTTGATAAGGCAGGCCCAAAGGTAAGCTCCAGCACCCAAAAATTTGAGCTTTTAAAGCGTCCTCTTCACTTAGAGTTAGTCCGGATACAAATGAAGTCTTAACATTGCTTTGTGTAAGTTTTTGATTTTTCTTTAAAGTGTCAGCTGACTCTTTTTTAGATTTGTCAATAAGAGCTGCTATTTGGTTGGGATCAAAAAGTTCTTTTTTTTCGAATTCCGATACCTGTCTAATTTGTTTTTTAATTTCCTCAGGATTTTGTTTTTTTTTAACTAACTTTTTTTTTTCTTTATTCAAATCTTCTGGTAAAGGAATTCTGTCGGGTTTTTCTTTTTTTATTTTAGCTGGAGGAGCCTGTTCCGAAACTACTCTTTCTTCTTCTTTTTTAATCTTTTCTAGGGTTTCCCTGGCTTTGGGTGCAAAAGGAATGTTGGTTATGTCAGAAATTTCAATCAATTCAACAGATATGATTGGAGGCAAATCAATTGGCGTTTTCATCATCAAGGGCAAACTTAAAGCCGTTAAAACAATCATAGCTGTATGAAAGACTAAAGACAAAAATATACTTCTAGTCATATCAATTTTGATATGGCTCAGATATTAGTGCAACCTTTGAAAAACCAGCCCCAGACAACATACCCATAACTTCCAGTACCCTTCCGTAATTGATTGTTTTGTCTCCCCTGACATATATTCTTGTGTCAGTTCTATTATTTGAAATAGCTAAAATCTTTGGAATCAATTTATCGAATACAACTTGATGCTCTTGTATAAAAACCTCACCTTTGGAATTAATTGATAGTGTCAAAGGTTCTTGCTCATCAGGCAAGGTGTCAGCTGCTGTTTCAGGCAAATCCACTTGCACACCTACTGTCAGTAGAGGAGCTGTAACCATAAAAATTATAAGTAAAACTAACATCACGTCAACAAAAGGTGTCACATTAATTTCGCTCATTGGTTCTTTGGATGAACGATTTAATTGAAAGCTCATAATGTTAATTTAAATAATTGATATAAATCTTTTAGAAAAATTTTCTATACGTCCGCTGTATTTTCTGGAATCACTCGTAAACTTATTATAAGCAACTACAGCAGGTACGGCCGCAAGCAACCCCAACGCCGTTGCAAAAAGTGCTTCGGCTATCCCAGGGGCTACAATCGCTAGACTGGTATTTCTTGAAATAGCAATTGACTGAAATGAATTCATTATTCCCCAAACTGTTCCAAATAAACCAATAAAAGGAGCTGTTGAACCTACCGTGGCTAAAAAAGTAAAATGTTTCTCAATCAAATTGATTTCCTTGTCCACTGAAATTTCAAGCACTCTACTTACTCGAGCGGTTTGAACTGAAGATGATTTAGATTTTGTTTTTATCAATTCAACCATTGCTGATTGAAATATATTCGTTAACGGATCTTTGTTTGTGTTAGAAAGATTGTTATAAAAATTTTCTGCTGATTTAGATTTCCAAAATTTTTCCTCAAAATTGTTAGTACTTTTTTCTATTTTTTTAAAAAGCCTTTGTTTTTCAAAAATTAAAGCCCAGGAATAAATTGATGCAGCAATTAAAATAATGATAACGCTTTTCACTACAAAATCTGCTCTTAAAAAAAGTTGAATTATAGAAAAATCAGTAGATCCTCCTAATCCCACAACCTGTGTAGCTACTTCTTGTTCCATTAAAGCTAATGTGCATCTAAATGTGTCATGAATTTGGCATTAAAACTAGATTTTTATGGGGATTAAAGTTGTGTATCGTTGAAATATCTAGCAATTAAAATTGCATCAGCTTTATTCGAGTCTTTTTTCCTGGAAAGTTTACTTGATATTTCGGGATAAACTTCAATTACTTTTGTTCTGCTTGCGTCTTTATTAGTTTTAATCAAATTAAAATGTTTTTTCCATTTAGTCGGTCTAACAAAATATATTGGCAAACTTAAAGCTGAACAGATGCCCTTGATTACGCCAAAAGACTGGCCAAAATTAAACATACTGGTCACTCCCTGTCCTGGCATTGCATTAACATGTTCAACAACAACAATAATTTCCTTATCATCATTTAATCTTTCTTTAATAATATTAGTTACTTGGGAGCCATTTACTTGCTTTTTATTTTTTTTCCCATCAATCATGGTGGGCATGTCAAAAACTTCAATAACTTTTTTATTTTCTAAAACACTAATGGCGCCACTCACTCCAGGATCTATTCCAAAAATTATCATGTTGAAATTATCTCTCTGCAAAATTTCTATCAATTTCTAAATTGGCATATACATGCTGAACGTCATCATCATCTTCCAATGTCTCCAAAAAATTTATTACAGACTTAGTTTTTTCTTTATTTAATGAAATTTTATTTATAGGTAGCCATTCAATACCTGTTGAAATGAACTCTTCAATTTTTTTCTCTATTTCAAGTTTAACTTTATAAAAATTATCTTTTGCAGTAATCACTTCATGATGTAGGACATTCGATGAGCAATCTTCAGCTCCTCCATTGATTGCTAATTCTAAAATATCATTATCTGAAATTTTTTTTTTATCAATTCTAATAACTCCCACCTGTTTAAATTGATGTGAAGCCACACCAGACTCTCCTAAGTTTCCTCCAAATTTTTGAAATATTGTTCTGATGTTTGAAGCTGTCCTATTTTTATTATCGGTTAAAGCTTCGATCATAATTGCTATTTTCTCAGGTCCAAAACCTTCATATAAAAGGCTATTATAATTTAAATTTTTATTTACCTCTGATTTACTTATTGCTCTTTCAATATTGTCTTTAGGCATATTTACTGTTCTAGCAGCTTGTATTGCTGACCTTAATCTTGGATTTGTATCAGGATTTTTTGAACCTAATTTGGCTGCCACAGTAATTTCTTTTGAAAATTTAGAAAAAATTTTCGAACGTTGCTTATCTGCTCTTCCTTTTCTATGCTTAATACCCGCCCAATGTGAGTGACCAGCCATAAATTATATTTTACATTCTAAAGCGCCGCCAACAATAATAGGTTCAACTTTTTTAGCTAAACCCGTTTCGTCATCAGCCTTTACCAATAAACCTGAAATAGTTGCTTCGCCGAGTGCAGGATAATGTTTCCTTGCTGAAGGATCTTTAAAAAATTTTTTTAAGGAATTATCTCTGTTCATTCCGATAACGGAATTATAATCTCCGCACATCCCTATATCAGTTTGATATGCAGTTCCTTTTTCTAGTATTCTATAATCTGAAGTTGGAACATGAGTATGGGTTCCAACAAATATTGTTACTTTCCCGTCAAAAAAATATCCCATAGCCATTTTTTCGCTAGTAATTTCACCGTGTAAATCAACAATTATAAAGTCTGCATCTCTTTTTAATTTTACCATTTGAATAAATTTTTTTGCTGCTTCAAAAACATCTTCGCAATTCTTCATGAAAATATTTCCCATTAAATTTATTACTGCAACTTTTTTATTATTTTTTGAATTAAAAATACCAAACCCTACACCTGGAGATCCTTTAATTAAATTTTCAGGTCTTAATAATCTTTTTTCTGAAGTAATAAATTCCATTGTTTCTTTTTGATCCCAAACATGATTGCCAGTTGTAATTACATCAGTTCCAGCCTCAAAAAATTCTTCAGTATTTTTTTTAGTTATTCCAACTCCAGGATCTGCAGCATTCTCGCCATTGACAATGACAAAATCTAATTTTTTTTTTTTAATTAAGTTAGGCAGTTTTTTAATTATAGCTTCCCTTCCTGAGGGCCCCACAATATCGCCAAGTATTAAAATGTTCATAGTCGATTAGTTTGAGTTTATAATTCCTTTTTCTGTAAAAATATAATCTAATTTAAAGTCATGACTATTGATGGGTATTTTTTTGCACTTTTGAAATGAATAAGCTATTCCTAAAGAAATTGCATTTTTTTTTATTTTGCTAATTTTTCTTAAATTTCTATCATAATATCCTTTGCCATAACCAATACGGTTTAAACGATTGTCAAAAGCTACAAGAGGAACCATAATTAAATCTGGAATGATTTCTTTTATTGAATTTTTAGGTTCTAGTATACCAAATTGATTTACATAGAGCGGTTCTTTGAAAACCCATGATTTAAAGGACATTTTATTGGAAGATTTAACAACTGGTAATGTAATTCTAAATTTTTTTTTTGAAGCTTCTTCGATAAATTTTAGAATATTTACTTCATAATTTGATGGATAGTAGCCCCCAATAGTAATTTTTTTACTATGAAAATGTTTTTTTATTAACTTAAATATTAAATTATAATTAAACTTTTTAACTGTTAAATATTTTTTTTTTCTTAGTAAGAGAGACTTATTTCTTAAGAAAGACTTATCATATTTCATTTATTGTATATTTTTTTCTAACTCAGCTTCAGTATTCTTAATAAATTTTTCTATTGATTTCGTTGTTTTGTCCAAAATTTCTTCATATGAATTCCTGCTCTGTTCGACCTTTGCCTTGAATTCATTTAGTTCATCCTTTAATTTTTCAATCTCTAATTCTTTCTCATCTTTATAATTTATTGCCAAAGTTTTTAGTTCTTTAAATTTGTTAGATAATTCTTGAAAATCATTTTTGGTACTTTTTGCCTTTTTAAACAAATCAAAATAATCATCAACCATCTTGATCGCTGTTATTAGAAGAAGTTTATTTTCTCCTATATTCCCAAGACTTTTTTTAAGTTCGGTATATTTTGAGTCTAGGTGATTTGCTAATTCTACAAGGTTTTCTTCCTGACCTTCATCACAGGATAACAAATAATCTTTATTATTAAATTTTATGTTTACGTTTGCCATTTTTCAATCTCTTCTATAAGAGTTTCTGTCTCTTGGTTAAGTTCATCAATTTTTTGGTTAAAATTATTTTGATTACCAAATTTATGTCTGACGTCCTTATTAATTTTTTCTAGCTCTGATTTTAATTCTTGATGCTGTTTTGAAAGTAGCTGAAAATTTCTATCTGATTCTTCTTTTTCCCCTAATAATTGATTTTTATCTAAGTTAAGTGAATTTATGTCATTATTCATCATTATAACTTTGTTCGTCATTGAATTTAATTTTTTAAGAATATTATCTAATTTTTTTTCTTTTTCTTCGTAATTTTTCATTTGATTTACCCAAAAATCATATTATTGATTTGGTACGTTCAAGTCTATATAGGTTTTGTAGTGAGTCTAATCTTCAAAGATTTAGCAAATGCAATAAGATTTCTATCAGTCGATGCTGTTCAGAAAGCTAACTCTGGTCATCCTGGTTTGCCAATGGGTATGGCGGATGTAGCTACAGTTTTATTTAAATACTACCTAAGGTTTAATCCAAAAAATCCCGATTGGATAAATAGAGACCGGTTTGTACTTTCGGCGGGTCATGGTTCAATGCTTTTATATTCCTTGCTTTATCTGACAGGATACAAAAGCATCTCCATAAAAGACATTCAAAATTTCAGACAATTAAAATCTATTTGTGCAGGTCACCCCGAATATAAAAAAAAATCTGGAATAGAAACTACCACAGGACCTCTAGGCCAAGGTTTGTCAAATGCTATTGGTATGGCCATTGCAGAAGAAGTAATGAAAAAACGATTTGGTTCTAATTTAATTAACCACAAAACATACGTTATTGCCAGTGATGGCGACTTCATGGAAGGCATAAGTCATGAGGCTATGAGTCTAGCTGGACATTTAAAACTAAAAAACCTTGTTGTTTTTTTTGATAATAACAAAGTATCTATTGATGGTTCAACGAAATTGGCAGTATCTGATAATTACAAAAAAAGATTTGAAAGTTATGGCTGGAATTTCCAAGAAGTTAATGGTCATAACGAAAAACAAATATCAAAAGCAATTAAAAAAACCTTAAAATCAAAAAAACCAAGTTTAATTTCCTGTAAAACCATCATTGGATATGGTTCCCCTAATAAATCTGGCAAAGCATCTTCCCATGGAGCTGCGCTTGGTGATGAAGAGGTTGCGTTGGTTAGAAAAAAATTAAAATGGAAATATAAACCTTTTGAAATTCCAAAAGAAATACTAAGTGAATGGAGAAAAATTGGAAAAAGAGGAGATTTACAAGAAAAAAAATGGAATGTTGTTTACAATAAAAAAAGTAAGAAAGTAAAGGATGAGTTTTCCAGAGTAATTAATGGAAAATTACCAAAAAATCTTGACAAAATTATAGACGAAGAAAAAAGAAAATTTTTTGATTTAAAACCAAATATAGCTTCAAGACAATCTTCCGCTTCTATTTTAGAAGCTATCACAAAGAATTTGCCAGAATTGGTTGGAGGGTCTGCTGATTTAAGCGGATCAAACAATACAAAAACTAAATATTCTACAATTATTAAACCCTCAAATTTTAAAGGAAATTATATTCATTATGGAGTACGGGAACATGCTATGGCTGGAATTATGAATGGTATGGCACTTCATGGAGGCATACTTCCGTATGGTGGAACTTTTTTAATTTTTTTAGATTATTGTAAACCGGCACTAAGATTGTCAGCTTTTATGGGTTTAAGAGTTATCTATATATTTTCTCATGATTCTATTGGATTAGGTGAAGATGGGCCAACTCACCAGCCAATCGAACATTTGGCTCACTTAAGAGCAATACCAAATTTGAATGTATTTAGACCGGCAGACACAATTGAGACACTTGAATGTTGGGAAATTGCCCTAAAAAGTAGTACTAATCCCAGCGTGATAGCCCTATCAAGACAAAAAATTCCATTTGTCACTGAAGTGCTCGCTAAAAGAAATATGAGCAACCTAGGAGGCTACGAGCTTAAAAAAACTAATCTTAATCCTGAAGTTACATTAATTGCATCTGGTTCTGAGGTTCAAATTGCTATTGAAGCATTAAATAAGTTGCAAGAGATCAACATCAATTCAAAAGTAATTTCTATGCCTTGCCAAGAATTGTTTGATAAACAATCAAAAGAATACAAAGAAAAAATTATTGACAAGAATTCAATAAAAATTTCAATTGAAGCTAGTAGTATTTATGGGTGGGAAAAATATGTTGGGCCTGATGGAATTTCTTTAGGAATAAAATCTTTTGGAAAAAGCGCACCTTATAAAAAAATATATGAACATTTTAATTTAACTAGCAGCAATGTTGTTAAATTAGCTAAGAAAATGCTGGGAAAATAATTATGGCTTTAAAAGTTGGTATAAATGGATTTGGTAGAATTGGAAGAATGGTACTAAGGTCAATAATTGAAACTAATAGAAAAGACTTAGAAATCGTAGCTATTAATAACAGAGGTAGTAATGAAGTAAGTAGCTTTTTATTAAAACATGACACTATACATGGAGAATTAAAAGCCAGAATAAATCATTCCGATAAATCAATTGAAATTAACGGAAAAAAAATAGATATGATTCATGAAACAGAAATTTCAAAAATAGATTGGAAAAAATATAAAGTAGATGTTGTCCTCGAATGTACAGGCAAATTCAACACAAAAGAAAAATCAGCACAACATATTAAATCTGGTGCAAAAAAAGTGGTTGTTTCAGCGCCATGCAAAAATACAATAAACATTATTTTCGGAGTTAATGAAAAAAGTTTAAAGTCTAGTGATCAAGTAATTTCCGCAGCATCATGCACTACGAACTGCCTTGCTCCTGTGGTTAAAGTATTAAACGAAAATTTCGGAGTTGAAAGAGGTTTTATGACTACTATTCACTCTTACACACCAGATCAAAGATTGTTGGATAACTCTCATAAAGATTTAAGAAGATCAAGAAGTGCTCCTAATTCAATAATACCAACAACGACTGGTGCCACAAAATCTCTTGGTGATGTTATACCGGAATTAAAAGGTAAAGTAGAAGGAATCTCAATCAGAGTACCAACACCTAACGTGTCACTAGTAGAATTTGTATTTTCGTCATCAAAAAATTTAACAGCTGAAGAAATAAATAATTCTTTTTTAAAAGCTTCAAAATCAAAACTAAAAAATATATTAGATACAAACAATGAACCGCTTGTTTCTTCAGATTTTAATCATAACTCTCATTCTGCTATAGTGGACCTTTCGTTAACAAAAGTTGTGGCAAATAAAATGGCAAAAGTTTCTGCTTGGTATGATAATGAATGGGGTTTTGCATCTAGAATGTGTGATTTGGCAAATTATTTCGGCAAGATTTAATGCGTCATGGCTAAAATAAATCATTTAGATGATAATCTTAACATAGAAGGAAAAAGGGTTTTATTAAGAGTTGACTTTAATGTTCCAACAAATAATGGATCAATAACTGAGACTTCTCGAATTAAAAAAGTTTTACCGACAATAAAATTTCTAATAAACAAAAAAGCAAAAATAATAATTATTTCGCATATAGGAAGACCTAAAGGCAAATTCGTTCCTGGATTAAGTTTAAAGCCAATAGCAAAAAAATTATCTCATTATCTTAATCAAAATGTAGTTTTTTTAAGTGAAACCATTGGATTGAAAGTAATTCAAAATTCAAAAAAAATTCCTAATGGAGAAATCTTGCTACTGGAAAATCTTAGATTTAATAAAGAAGAAGAACTAAATACACAATCCTTTGCTAAAGAACTTTCTAAAATAGGAGATATGTATATAAATGAGGCCTTTTCTTGCTCTCACCGAGCTCATACATCTGTTTGTGAAATAACAAAGCATATAGATTCGTTCGCAGGTAAACAGTTAGTTGAGGAAGTTAATACTATAGAAATGTTAGTTAGTGGCGCAAAAAAACCTGTCACTTGCATCATTGGAGGATCAAAAATTTCTACCAAAATAGGTATATTAATCAATCTTATAAAAAAAATGGAAACTATTGTCATTGTTGGTGCTATGGCAAATAACTTTATAAAACATAAAGGTTATAATATCGGAAAATCTATGGTTGAAGAAAATCAAGAAAATTTATTAGAAGATATTATAAAACAATGTAAGACAAATAACTGCGATCTTGTCTTGCCACAAGATGTGCTGGTGGCAAAAAATCATAACTCGAAAGGTCAATTGAAAAACTTAGATAAGATTGATGATACAGATTTAATTTTAGATATTGGTGAAAAAACTATACAAAATATTTTTAAAATAATAGATGAATCAAAAACAATTTTGTGGAACGGCCCTGCGGGTTATTTTGAAGTTAAAGAATTCTCAGCAGGAAGTAATAAAATTGCACAGAAAATATCTGAAAATACTAAAAACAAATTTCTTATATCAATTGCAGGTGGGGGCGATACAGTTTCAGCAATAAATAAATTTGGTTGTTCTGATGGATTTACATATATATCAACCGCAGGTGGAGCATTTTTAGAACTTCTTGAAGGAAAAGTTTTACCTGGTATAAAAGCTTTAGAAATAAATTAAAAGTATTCATGAGTGAAATAGAGAAAATTGCCAAACAAATTGTAGAAAAAGACAAAGGTATACTAGCAGCCGACGAAAGTACTGGAACTATGACAAAAAGATTATCCAGCGTGAATGTTGAATCAACTGCCCAAAATAGACTTAAATTTAGAGAAACTTTGTTTTCTTCAGAAGGTATGAAAAATTATATTGGTGGAGTGATACTTTATGATGAAACGATAAAACAAAAAACTTCTTCAGGAAAGACGATACCTGAATTAATTAAAAGTTCTGGTTCAGTTCCTGGAATCAAAGTAGATACTGGTGCAAAAAAACTAGCAGGTTCTACTGATGAAAAAGTTACTGAAGGGCTAGATGGTTTAAGAGAAAGATTAGCTGAATATTTTAAATTGGGAGCAAGATTTACAAAATGGAGAGCTGTATATAATATTTCTGAAAAATATCCTTCTGAATTAGCAATTAAATCTAATGCGCACGCATTAGCAAGATATGCTGCTTTGGTACAAGAAGCAAAAATGGTTCCCATTGTTGAACCAGAAGTATTAATGGATGGCGAACATAATATTAATAAGTGCTATGAAGTAACCGCTAAAGTTCTTAAAGAATGTTATAAAGAGTTAAATTTACACAATGTAAATCTTAAAGGAACAATATTAAAACCTAATATGATTTTACCTGGAAATAAATCAAAAGATAAAAGTAACACAGCAGAAATTGCTAAAATGACACTCAAATGTTTAAAAGAAAATGTACCTAGTGATGTTCCGGGAATAGCTTTTTTATCAGGCGGACAAACTGAAATTGAGGCAACACAAAATTTAAACGAAATTAATAAAATTAATGATACAAATTTTATAATGAGTTTTTCTTATGGAAGAGCTCTACAACAAAGTGCTCTTAAAAATTGGGCAAAAAACATTAAAGATACAAGCAATACTCAAAAAATCTTTAATCATAGATCTAAAATGAATGGCCTTTCTACTTCAGCAAAATGGAGTATGGACTTGGAAAAACAAATAACTGCCTAACTAAAATTGAAAAGATATATTTATCTAATATCACCTCAAAGGATAAGAGGGACAAAGTTTTATAAGGAACTTAATCAAGTATTAAAAACTAATAAAGTTAAATACTTCCAATTAAGATTAAAAAAAATACCTACTCATAATTTATTAAAAATATCTAAAAAAATTAAAAAAATAGTTAGAAAAAATAATGTTAAATTTTTAATTAATGATAAACCTTTTATAGCAAAAATGGTTAGTGCTGATGGTTGTCATATTGGTCAGAAAGATGTGGATTTTATGAGTAGTAGAAAAATATTGGGAAAAAATAAAATTATTGGAGTGACATGTCATAATTCTAAAAAATTAGCCTTAAAAGCAAAAAAGCATGGTGCAAATTATGTTGCCTTTGGATCATTTTTTAAATCTCAAACAAAAAAAACTGCTTTTAAAGCCAACTTAGCAATATTGCGTTGGGCTAAAAAAAAAATTAATATGCCGACCGTTGCAATAGGTGGAATCAATAGTTCTAATTATAAAAAAATTTTATCTAATGGAGCAGATTTTATTGCTTGCTCTAGCTATATTTGGAATAATAAAAAATTAGATCCAGCTTCAGCAATAAAAAAATTTAAATAAAAAAATGAAAATATTAGGAAATGAAATCAAACCAGGAATGATCATTGAACATAGAAATGATTTATGGTCGGTTTTAAAAGCACAACATGTCAAACCAGGAAAAGGTGGTGCTTTTAATCAAGTCGAATTAAAAAGTGTTAAGAAAGGAACTAAATTAAATGAAAGGTTTAGATCTAGCGATAGTGTTGAAAGGGCAGTTTTAGATGAAAAAAAATTTAATTTTCTATATGAGGATGAAAATAATTGTCATTTTATGGACCAAACTAACTTTGAACAAATTGCAATTAATAAATCTCTATTAGGAGAAAAAAACAAATTGTTAAAAGAAAACATGGCGGTAAATGTTCATTTTTATGAAGATCAAGTTTTATCGGTTGATTTACCATCTTCTGTCGAATTAACAATTACCAATACAGATGCAACAATCAAAGGACAGACTGCTTCATCATCTTACAAACCAGCTACTTTAGAAAATGGAATTAACATTATGGTCCCTCCATTTATCAATTCTGGAGATAAAATTATTTTAGATACAAGTACTTTGGAGTACATTAAAAAAATTAAATAAATGAAACTTTCTTCAGCAAATATAAATGTAATGGTTAAAGCTTGTAGAAAAGCTGCAAAAAATATAATTAGAGATTTTGGTGAAATAGAAAAACTCCAAGTTTCTCTTAAAGGACCTGGAGATTTTGTTACAGCATCAGATATAAAGGCAGAAAAAATTTTAATCGAAGAACTTCAAAAAGCTAGACCTAGATTTTCTATTTTAAGTGAAGAAATTGGGCAAATTACAAATGATAAAGAATTTAAATGGATAATTGATCCCATAGATGGAACTGCAAATTTTCTTCATGGAATACCACACTTTGCAATATCCTTAGGTTTAGAACATAAAAAAGAGATTATTTGTGGAATTATCTTTGATCCAATTAAAGATGAGATGTTTCTAGCTGAAAAAGGTAATGGATCATATTTAAATAATCAACGACTGCGAGTTTCATCTAGATCAAAATTAAAAGACTGTTTAATTATTACCGGAGGACCAAGCTTTAGATCAAAAGATAAGGACAGACAACTCTCATTAAATGAATATTACAAATTTACATCCAAAGTAATAGCACCAATTAGAAAAATGGGTTGTGCCTCGCTCGATATGGCCTATGTTGCCGCAGGAAGATGTGATGGTTTTTGGCAAAGGAATTTAAATTATTGGGATATTGCAGCAGGCGTAGTTTTAGTTAAAGAAGCAGGAGGATTCGTTACAGATTTTAAAGGAAATAACGAATATATCGAAAATAAAACTATTTTAGTAACAAACTCCAAAATTAATGAAGAAATGATTGAAGTTTTGAAGTAGTTAGTTTTTTATTGTCAATTATTTTGTTTTATTATATTAAATTGTTCCGTTATGAAAAAAAACATACATCCAAATTATCATAAGATAAAAGTTATTATGACTGACGGAAGTCATTTTGAAACCATGTCTACTTGGGGAAAAGAGGGCGAAACTTTGAAACTTGATATTGATTCTAAATCTCATTCTGCTTGGACAGGTGGAACTCAAAAAGTCTTAGACAAAGGTAGAGTAAGTAAGTTTTTTAAAAAATTTAAGAATTTGCGGTCAACGAGCAAAAAATAGTAATGAATGATAGACCTTTAATGCCTAAAGCAACTGCTGTTTGGTTAGTTGAAAACACTAAAATAAGTTTCAAACAAATAGCTGCTTTTTGTAATCTTCACGAACTTGAAGTAAAGGGTATAGCTGATGGAGATGTAGAAAAAGGAATAAAAGCTTATAATCCTATCCTAGCTGGACAATTGACAAGAGAAGAAATTGTAGCATCTTCTAAAGATAGTAATAGACCTCTTGTACTAAGTAAAAAAAATTTAGATATAAGTATAAGTACTCGAAAAAAAAAACCGAAGTATGTTCCGTTATCAAAAAGACAAGATAGACCTAACGCAGCGCTTTGGTTAATCAAAAACTATCCTGAGCTGTCTGATAGACAAATAGGAAAACTTGTGGGGAGCACAAAAAATACTGTATCTTTGATAAAAAACAACAATTATTGGAATTCTTCTAATTTGACACCAAAGGATCCAGTGGTCTCCAGTCTCTGTTCTCAAATTGATATAAAAAATGCAGTAGAGAAAGCTAACCTAAAAGCTACTGGAAAGAAAAAAAAGATAGACAAAGAAAATCAAAAAATTGAAGATTAATTATAAAAAAAGCTTAGAAAAAACGAATCTACAAAACCCTTCCAATTCTAGCTGGACAACCTTTTTTTTTAATGTTAGTTAATGCATCTTTAATTAGGAGGTAATTATTAAAATAGAAGTTAAAGATAACAATGTTGATCAAGCATTAAGAATTCTCAAAAGAAAGCTTCAGAGGGAAGGTTTTTTTAAAATTTTAAAAATTAAAAGTAATTACGAAAAACCTTCTGAAAGAAAAAAAAGAGAAAGACAAGAAAATATTAAAAGATCAAAAAAAATCAAAAGAATGAGAGATTATAATATCTAATTTTGTTTGCTTAAAAAAACATAAAATATAATATTAAAAAATAGAACAAATATACAAATTTTATCGCGGGGTGGAGCAGTCTGGTAGCTCGTCAGGCTCATAACCTGAAGGTCGCTGGTTCAAATCCAGCCCCCGCAACCAAAATTTAACCTCCGACTAATTCTTGTCGATCCGTATTCCGATCGTAGACTGAGTTTTTCAATTAAAGTTTGATTTATTTTAATTGTTGCCAATAATGAATCTCGAAAAATTAAGGTAATCGGGAATACACATATTCATGCATTCATAGTTTGTTAAATACAGGAATATATCTAGACAAACATAAATCACCAACATCCAAAATCCATACTTATATACTTTATTCATCATGTCTTTCTAAAATCCCAAGGATATTCAAATTCCATTGACCACATGCCTAGCTTATTTTCTTTAGCAAACTCTTCATCTTTAATAAATTTCTTTGAATATTTTCTGTAAGCAAAAGCATAACCACTTCTAACTAAAAAGCCTGATAAACTTTCTCCGTTAATAAAACATTCTGCTAAAGTTCTTTTATAAGCATCCTTTCCTTCACTTATGCATTTAGGTGTTTCATTGCCTATTTTTTTAATAAGAAGCATCTTTGCATACATTCCACAAAAGACTTTTTGCTCACCCTTCATGCAAGTTTGCTTTAATTCAGGAGTATCAATGCCTGAGAAGCGTATTTTTTCACCGTTAAGAACTATTGTATCTCCATCAACTATTTTTAGATTATCTGCAAAACTAACGTTGCAAAACATCAAAACCAGAAAGACGTATAGAGATAGTTTTTTCATATAACCTCATCTTTAATTAATTTTCTAAGTTGAGGGATCATAACTTTGGCTGCCTTTATAGAAGGATATATTTTTTGAACAGCTTGATAGCTTTTAATTGCTTGCTCATAGTTTCCCAATTTTATCTGCACTAGACCCTGTCCAGACAAAGCCCCGAAATGTCTGCTTTCACGTTTAAGCACTTCATCAATATCATTTAACGAATCTTGATATCTACCCATTAAGTAAAGAACTGTTGCACGTTTATTCCATCCTTCGGCCCAATCGGGAGCAGAATCGATGATTGTTGAAAAAATTTTATAAGCTGTCTCTAGATCACCTTTAGACATCAAATCTGAACCTTTTGCTAATGATTGAGTTAACTTTTTCTGAGTTGGATGCGTGGACCAAATATTCCAAATCTTCATTTCTATTTCAAGAGCTATAGAGACATTATCGCTTTTTTTAAGTTGTTCAAAAAGTTGGTTTAACTTGACATCTCTATTTTTGGAATCTGCGATCGTATTTTCACAAAATAACAAAATCAGAAATACGTATAAAGATAGTTTTTTCATTTATTTTAATTTTGCCAAAGAAAAGCACTAACCCTTTTTTCAATTACATTATCATTGAAAACTAAATTGGCTTTTTCACATTTCACACCATAACAAACATGAAGAGGAATTAAATGTTCTTCTCTTGGATGACAAAACCTTGCGGATGGTGCTTTTATCCACTCGATCAGTTTTTTTTCTCTCTTATCATTTTTTAATTTATCACTTGTACAAACATTAACTAGCCAATCATCAAATTCTTCATTCTTCGCATTATCATTTTCAGCGCTTTCTGAACCAGATAATAAAATTGTTAAATTATGAAAAGACATCCCAGATCCTAAAATCAATATATTTTCATTCATAAGACTTGATAACGCTTTTCCAATTTCAATATGTTTTTTAGGATCTAAATTTTTAAGAAGAGAAATTTGTATACAAGTTATGGATGCATCAGGATACATTATCTTCAATGGAATGAATACTCCATGATCAAAACCTCTTTCTGAATCTAATTTTGAATTAATATCCTTATCATTCAAAAGAATTTTAATTTTATTAGCCAATTCAGGGTTTCCGGGTACTGGATATGTTATTTTATATGACTCTTCTGAAAATCCAGAATAATCATAAATGAGCGATGGTTTTTCTCCGCTTGTTATCTTCACTTCGTCTTCTTCCCAGTGAGCCGATATCACAATAATAGAAGAAGGTTTATTAATTTTAGATTTTATATTTTCTAAAAATTTGACTAATTTTTTATGGTGTGGATCTCTTAATATCGGAAGTGGACCACCTCCATGAGGTATAAAAAGAACTGTTCCTCTTTTTTCATTCATTTCTTTTTTTCATTTATTATTTTAATTGAATTAATCTATCTTTTTTCCATATACCTTCTTCAACCCTTCCATTAGCATCTATGAAGGTTCCTTTTTCGTGCCGTGAACCTTTTTCTTTATAAATGCAATTTCTGAATAATCGCACAAACCGTTAATTAGATAATTATCTTTATTTTTACTCTTGTAAAATTTTATACTTTCGGTGTTGTCTTTAATATATTCAATTTCATTTTTGTTCATAAATTTTGTAAGTATTTCCTCATCTATATTAATTTTTTTTAATATAGTTTTTAAATTAACAGCTTCATTAGTAGGATTATACATTTGATGTATTTCTGGAAAATTAAGATCTTCAACTATATAAATACCACCTTTTTTTAAATTTTTAAAATTTTCTGAAAAACACAATATTTGATCAATAAGTTGGTGACTACAATCGTCTATGATTAAATCAAATTTTTGATTTAAATGATTAGTAAGATTTTGCAATATTTTCTTTGAAGAAATATCAACATATATGTTACGAATTCGTTTTGATTTATA
>Ga0207915_100091_pt1 | contig 19929 bp, 18 predicted proteins | sample DeeseametaMP1241_FD_184191 | JGI IMG/M metagenome (GOLD analysis project Ga0207915, IMG submission 184191) | Marine microbial communities from the Deep Indian Ocean - MP1241 (SPAdes) | ecosystem: Environmental > Aquatic > Marine > Oceanic | place: West of Perth, Australia, South Indian Ocean...
CGATGCCGACCAGCGCATCCGCGATCTCGCCATTGACCGAGGCGCAGGCTTCCAGAACGCCCTTGCCCATATAGCGCTTTTGGTCGCCATCGCGACGCTCTACCGCCTCATAGGCACCGGTGGATGCGCCAGAGGGAACGGCCGCGCGGCCCATGGTGCCGTCTTCAAGCGTCACATCGACTTCGACCGTGGGGTTGCCCCGGCTGTCAATGATTTCGCGGGCGTGGATGTCGATGATCGTGCTCATAAGGGGCTATCCTTTTGCAGATGACAATTGCGCAGCGGTTTAGCGCGCCGGGGGGAGGATGGAAAGTGTTCAGGCCTGTTCTTTGACCTTTCGCTCACGCCATACCGTATAGATGCCCGAGGCAACAATGATGGTTGCGCCAACATAGGTCAGCAGATCGGGGCGTTCGCCAAAGATCGTGATGCCCACAACCATCGCGAACAGCAGACGCGCATAGCGGAACGGTGTGACAAAGCTGATTTCGCCGATACGCATGGCCGCGACAATGCCGTAATAGGCGACCATGCCGGTTGTCAGCGCCGCCCCCATGAACAACCATTGCACCCCCGTCATGGGGGCAAAGGCCGTGCCCGTGCCCAGCATGAAAAGCAGGCTTGCAGGGACCAGCGCCAGAAACGCAAGGAACGACAGCTGGAACGTAGAGGTCGATTTCGGCACCCGCCGCGTCGCCAGATCGCGCAAGGACAGCCCCAGCACCCCAAGCACCGCCAGCAGGGACAGCGCCTGAAAGCTGTCCATCCCGGGGCGGATCACCAGCAAGACGCCCAGCATACCAACCAGAATAGCGCTCCACCGGCGCCAGCCGACGGGATCGCCCAGAAACAGCGCCGCGCCTAGGGTCACCACCAGCGGTGTCGCCTGCAAGATGGCCGAGGCAGAAGAAATCGGTGTCAGCACAATGGCTGATACAAACCCCAATGTGCCGACAATCTCGCCCAAGGCGCGCAGCAGGATCGGGCGGGTCAGCATCGCGCGATCCATCAAGGGCTCGCCCTTCATCACCACCATCGCACCATAGCAGAGCGCGCCACCGGTCCCGAGCATAAAGATAATCTGCCCGATCGGGATATCCGTCCCGATCAGCTTGATGAACATGTCCTCAATGGCAAAGCCCAACATCGACAGCACCATGATCAAAGCGCCGCGCAGATTGTCCATATCCTATTCCTTCATACAATCGTTCTAAAATTCCGTCAGTGGATGCATGTCCCTTTGTCGGGGGATGTGCAAGCCTCGCGGCGCATCCCGTGACGGGGCTGGTGGCGGAAGGGACCAACTGCTAGCACAAGCGTATGAAATGGCCGCGCCCCCCGTCTGATACGCTTACGACCGTTTTCACCGTCTTTATCGGCGCGGTGGGGGCCGGTATCGGCTGGCTGCTGAACGCGCCGATCTACATGCTGCTGGGGCCTGCGGTGCTGGTGTCGCTGGCCGGTCTGGCGGGCGGGCGCATGGGGGTGTCGCTGCCACTGCGCAACATCTGCTTTGTCGTCATTGGCCTGTCGGTGGGGGCAGGGTTTGACCAGAACGCGGTCGATGCCATGCTGCGCTGGCCGCTGGCTTTTGTAGGGATGGCCGTGCTGGTCTGGGCGATGCTGGTGCTCAGCCGGTGGCTGCTGGCGCGGTTCTTTGGCTTTGACCGTCGTGCAGCACTGCTGGCTTCGGCCCCCGGACACCTCAGCTTTGTGCTGGCGATGGCGGCCGATGGCGGGGATAATGTGGTGCGTATCTCGACCACGCAGTCGGTGCGGCTGTTGTCGCTCACGCTGGTGGTGCCCTTTGTCGCGCTGGCGATGGGTGTTGATCTGGGCGGGTCCATCGTGCCCGACGGCCCCGTTATGGGCGGCGTGACATTGCTGGTGATGGCGGTGCTCTCCGTCGGGGCAGGGGTGCTGCTGGGGCGCATCCGGGTGCCCGCGCCGATGTTGATCGGGCCGATGCTGGTGTCATCGCTTGCGCATGTGACAGGGCTCGCCCCCGGTGTGCTGCCCCTGTGGCTGGTGATGCCCGCCTATGTGGTGCTCGGCGCCTTGATCGGCACGCGGTTCTCCGGCGTGCGGCTTGACGATCTGACCAAGGGGCTTGCCGCAGGGCTGGCTGTGACCTGCCTTGCCGTGGGGTTGGCCCTGCTGGGGGCGATCCCGGTCGCGATGGCGCTTGGCATGCCGCTGGCGCATATCCTTGTGGCCTTTGCGCCCGGTGGGTTCGAGACCATGATCGCCATGGGCAGCGTGCTGGGGATCAGCCCGGGTTTTGTCGCCGCCTGCCACATGATGCGTCTGTTCATCCTCAGCGCTGTGCTGCCCCTGATGCTGGCGCGCAGCACCCCGCGCTAGGCTATCTTTCACAGCACCGTTGACTTTGCCGCCCAAACAGCCCATCTGGGGCGCAAGCGATGCCTTCTGCCGCGTGAGCAGACCAGCCCTTGACCTGTCGACCTAAAATCGTCGCGTCTTATGAGAGCTGAACAAAAGGCCGCCGATGTTCCCAAAATCACGCGTGGGGCCAAGCGCAACAGACAGGGTGTTGGCACTAGGCCGCCCCCTGCGATCTGCTTTGCGTCCCTCGCGGTTCCCCTGCATCGACAGGGCCCGCGTGATTGCTATGGCGGGAAGGGGCAGTGCCCCGCATCCCGCGGAAAGACGACAAAACGATGAGCGATTTTGAAATGATGGGCCTGCCGCGCCGTCTGGTCAAAGCCTTGACCAACATGGGTATGACCGATCCGACCCCGATCCAGAAACAGGCGATCCCCCACGGGATGAATGGCCGCGACGTGATGGGGCTGGCACAGACCGGCACCGGCAAGACCGCCGCCTTCGGTATCCCGCTGGTGGCCCAGATGCTGGAACGCGAAGCCCGCCCCGAGCCGCGCACCGTACGCGGGCTGGTGCTGGCCCCGACCCGCGAGCTGGCCAACCAGATCATGGAGAACCTCAAGGGGTTCTGCGAAGGCACCCAGTTGAAAACCATGATGATTGTCGGCGGCCAGTCGATCAACCCGCAGATCAAACGGATGGAGCGCGGCGTCGACCTGCTGGTGGCCACACCCGGGCGCTTGCTGGACCTGATGGACCGCCGCGCGGTGCTGCTGCACAAGACCACTTTCCTTGTGCTTGATGAAGCGGACCAGATGCTCGACATGGGCTTTATCCACGATCTGCGCAAGATCGCGGCGGTGCTGCCGAAAGAGCGTCAGACGATGCTCTTCTCGGCAACCATGCCGAAACTGATGAACGAGATTGCCAACAGCTACCTCAACAGCCCGATCCGCATCGAAGTCTCGCCTCCGGGCAAGGCGGCGGACAAGATCACCCAAGAGGTGCATTTCATCGCCAAGGCGGAAAAGAAATCCCTGCTGATCGAACTGCTTGGCAAACACACCGAGGAACGCGCCCTGGTGTTCGGGCGGACCAAACACGGCTGTGAAAAGCTGATGAAAGATCTGGTCAAAGCCGGTTTCAAAGCGGCATCGATCCATGGCAACAAAAGCCAGGGTCAGCGGGACCGCGCCATTGAATCCTTCAAGAAAGGCGAGGTCACCGTGCTGGTGGCAACGGATGTCGCCGCCCGCGGTCTGGATATTCCCGACGTGAAGCACGTCTACAACTACGAACTGCCCAATGTGCCCGACAATTATGTCCACCGTATCGGCCGGACCGCGCGCGCGGGCAAAGACGGGGCGGCGATCGCTTTCTGCGCACCGGATGAGATGGGCGAGCTGAAAGATATCCAGAAGACGATGAAAATCTCGATCCCCGTGGCCTCCGGCCGTCCGTGGGAAGCGATTGACGAACCCGCCAAGCCAAAGGGTCGCGGCGGACGCGGTCGTGGTCGCGGTGGTCGCCCCGGTGGCGGTGGCGGCAACGGGGGCGGTGGCAATGGCGGCGGTGCGGGCAAACCCGCCGGTGCCGCGCGGCGTCGTCGCAAGCCAGCCGGGCAGCGCGCCGCATAAGCGCGCAGGTACCGACACACTATCAAAAGGGGCACCGCCATCAGCGGTGCCCCTTTTTGTTACCTCTCTCTAAAGCGCCTTGGTCCGCGCTTCCAAATGGCTCTAAATCCTCGCCCGAAGGGCGAAACCTGCACCGTCCGCCACCACGTGGTCGCTCAGCCCTATTCCGCGGGGTCTGCTGCCGCCTGCCGGTTGACCCGCGCCAGAAGCAGCATCAGCGCAAAGGCGAGTGTCGCCAGCGTCAGTACCGCGCCGATCAGCGGCGTGATCGTGCCGTTGAACATCATCCCGATGGGCGAGGCGAGCATGGCTGCCATCACCGTCGACACCGCCCCGATGACCGACGCCGCCATGCCGGCGATATGACCCAAAGGCTCCATCGCCAGCGCGTTGAGGTTGCCCATCACCAGCCCCACCTGAAAGAACAGCGACGCCTGCCACATCAGGAAAAAGACAAAGCCATAGGGCTCGGGCAGATCGCCCAGACCAAGACCCAGCATCAGGCCCGACAATACGATCTGCAGGCCAAGCGCAAGGATCACGATCCGCTGCATCCCCAGCCGGACGACCAGCAGCGCGTTCAGCAGGCTCGACGTCCCCGAGATCAGCGCCGCGACGCCAAACCAGAAGGGGAAGCTCTCGGCGCGGTCATAGACTTGGTCGTAAATGGGTTGCACCAGCATCAGCGTCGAGAACAAGAACCCCATCACCAGCGTCTGCACCGTGATCGACAGACATACCATCGGGTTGCTGAAAATCTCTTTCACGGCGTTCCACAGCAGGCCGATCTGCAAAGGTCGACGCTTGGGCTTGGGCAGGGTTTCGGGCAGGCGGAGCATGGCCCAGACCACACAGGTTGCCGAGAAAACGATGAACGACAAGAATACGCCACGCCAATCGGACAGGGCGATGATCACAGCCCCCATTGCAGGGGCAAAGGCGGGCACGACGACAAAGATCATCATCACGAAAGACATGATCTTGGCCATTTGCCGGCCGGAATACAGATCGCGGATCACCGCAAGCGCCACAACCCGAGGGCCCGCAGCCCCCACACCCTGCACGACCCGCGCGATCAGCATCACCTCCAGCGATTGGCTCAGCCACGCCACCACAGCCCCCGAGATATAGATCGCAGACCCGAGGTAGATGATATTCTTGCGCCCGAAAGCATCCGACAGCGGGCCGGTGACAAAGGTGCCCATCCCCATGCCCAGAATAAAGGCGGTCACAATCAGCGGGACTTTGGTCATATCCAAAGGCGACAGCTCCGCGCCGATCTCGGGCAGGGCAGGCAGCATTGCATCGGTCGAGAAAGCAATGATTGCAAACATCATCGCAATCAGCGCCACAAACTCGGGGCGGCTCATGTTGATGTCGGGGCGGTCGTCGGTCATCCATCGGCTCCATCGTGACGGTGGGCCGCAGGGCGCAGCCTATGGTGTTCATAAGGCTGCCTTACAGATAGTGCAATCGGCGTCGCGCTGTCAGCTGGCTCGGGCGCTCTGGCGCGGCTCTGTCTCGCGGGTGGTCACCGGCAAACGCAATACCTGAACGATCTCGTCCAGTCCCGACACCGGCAGGGGAAGATGCGATGGCAGGGCCAAGACCGAGACGTTGTAATTCACGATATCGCTGCGCACCTGATCCCATGTCTCAAGCGGAATGACCCGCGAGACATAGCGGCACCGCTCCAGCACCGCACGGCGGGCGGCAAAGCCCAGATGCGCCGGACGCCCCGCACGCTGACAGAACTGTTCGCTCTGGCAGCCGACGACCAGATCGCTGCCCATACGGGCCAACTGCCGTAGCCAGTCGGCGTGACCGGTGTGGAATCCGTCGAACCCGCCATAGGTCAGGATCGTCCGCGTGATTGGCGTGGAGGGTGTGAAGCTGGACGGGCGCGCCGCCGGTGTCACCACCGTCGCCCGCCCGCGTCCCATAAAGGGAAAGGGGATATCGTATTTCATGCTGCCCGCTCGGTCTGGATAGGGGTCTCTGCCCCTTTATCCGTTTGATTCTAGGCGGGTTTCAGCACAAAGGCAAAGCCTTTCTGCCCCTGACCTCCAGCGCGGGCGCGTGGTCTCAGCCCGCGTTGCGCAGCTCGGCCAGTACTTTCTTCCAAAGCTCAGGCGGCTGCGCGCCCGGCACCGCGTGACGCCCGCCCACAATAAAGGTCGGGACGGAGTTGATGCCCATCTCGCGGCTGTGCGCATCTCGTTTGCGGATGCCTTCCATATCCTCATCCGTCGCCAATAGACGCGTCACAACAGAGGCATCCATCTCGATCCCGTCGGCGATATCGGCGAGCACCTCGGCATCGCCAATATCGCGCGCATCAACAAAATAGGCTTTGAACAACGCCGATACCGCCGCGGTTTGGCGCCCTTCGATCCCGGCCCAGTGGATCAACCGATGGGCGTTCAGCGTGTTGGGGGTGCGCTGCATCGCCTCGAAGTTGATCTTGAGACCGGCTTTCTCGGCATGTTCCACCACAGGGGCATAAGCCCGCACCGCACCTTCCTTGCCACCGAATTTGCCTTCCAGATAGGCACGGCGGTCCATCCCTTCAGCAGGCATGTCGGGGTTAAGCTGGAACGGGTGCCATTCGATCGCGAAAGGGTGGTCCGGCTCGCTTTCCAGTGCGCGGTCCAGATGGGCCTTGCCGATATAGCACCAGGGGCAAATCGGGTCGGACATGATATCAAGCTTGATCGTCTGGGTCATCGTTGTGCCTCATAGGCTGCACGCAAGGACCGGCGCAGCAGTTTGCCATTCGCGCCCATCGGCAGTTCTGGCAGGTGGATGAAAAGACGCGGCTGCTTGTAGCGCGCCATGTTGTCTTGTGCATAAAGCGCCAGCGCGGCCTCGTCCAGCGGGCTATCGGCGGTATAGAAGGCCGCGATCACGGTCACGTCGGGTTTAACCTCGACCTCCGCCGCGCCGACCGCATGGATGCCGGGGAATTTGGCGAGGGTTTGTTCCACCTCGATCGGCGAGACGCGGAATCCGCCCGCGTTCATCATATCGTCATTGCGCCCCAGATAGGTGATCTGCCCATCGGTGCCCATGACGCCTTGATCGCCGGTCAGGAACCAGTCACCCTGATATTTCCGGGCCGTTTGATCCGGCGCGCCAAGATAGCCGAGCATCAGCCCAGGGTCGCTCTTGTGGATCGCGATGGTGCCCTCTTGGCCGATGTCTACCGGGCCTTCCGTCCCGATCAACGCGATGCGCCGCCCGTCCTGAGGCTGGCCCAATGTGCCGGCCCGCGCCGGACGGTCGGGAGAGGCGGAGAGGAAGGTCGAACACTCCGACATACCGTAGGCTTCGAAGATCGGCGTGCCGCTGGCAGCCTGCCATGCGCGGGCAACCGCCGAGGGCAGCTTTTCCCCCGCGCTCAACCCGTGGCGCAGGCTTGGCGCATTGATCCGGTCGTGGTGTTTCAGGATCTGACGGTACACCCCCGGTGCGGCTGCAAAAAGGCTCGCCTCATGCCGTGCCATCAAGGCAGGTAAATCCGCAGGCACCACGCCCGCAGCCGGGATCAGGGCGGTGGCACCGGCGGTCCAGGGGTCCATCAGGCCGGTCCCCAGCGTATAGGTCCAATTGAACGCGCCTGCATGCATGACCCGATCCTCGGGCTTCAGATCATACCAGCCGCGCACCATCATCTGTCGCGCCCAGATGGCGCGATGTGCGTGCATCACCGCACTTGGCCGGCCCGACGTGCCAGAGGTATAGATGATATAGCCCAGCCGGTCGGGGTCTCCCATATGCCAGGGGGCCGCGGGCAAATCGCGCATGGACCTGAGCTGGGCCAGATCCACGGTGGTGTCATTCGGCGGGCAGGGCACGGCGGGATCGCGCAAGATCGCCTTGGGCGCGAGGGTGGCGATGATCGCGGCGACCTCCGGCTTTGTCAGTGCGGCGGCGGTGGGGACAGGCACCAAGCCTGCGGCCAGCGCGCCCAGATAGGCCAGCGGGAAATCCACAGTATTGCCAAGGCGCATCAGCACGATGTCCCCCGGGCGCAGCCCGATGCCCAGCAACCCCGTCGCGGTGCCGCGCACGGCGGCCTCAAGCTGGTCGAAACGCCACGCCTCAACGCGATCGGGCCCGACAATGGCAAGCGCCGTCTTGTCGCCCAAATCGGCGGCGCGGCCCAGAACATGGGCGGCAAGATTGAACGGGGCGGGGCAAGGCGCAAAGCCGGTGGACGCAGAGACGGACAGCATGCCCAATCGCTACCCCGCGCGCAGCAGCGTTGCAAGCGCTCCGGCGCGGCGCTATAGCCAGCGCATGACGCAAGATGGCCCGAAATCCATGATCCAGATCGCCCGCGAAAGCGGCGAGACGGAAACCGCCCCGCCTGTTGATCTGGGTGCGCGCGTGCGCGAGCTGCGCAAGGCGCGCAACTGGACGCTGGAGCAAGCCGCCAATCAGGCCGGACTGGCCCGCTCCACGCTCAGCAAGATCGAGAACGGCCAGATGTCGCCCACCTATGAGGCGCTGAAAAAGCTCGCCGTGGGGTTGGAAATCTCGGTGCCACAGCTCTTCACGCCCCCCTCGGCGGGGCAGATCAACGGGCGCATGGCGGTCACCAAATCGGGCGAGGGGGCGGCTAAGGCGACGACCACCTACGAGCACACAATGCTGGCCGATACGCTGCGCAAAAAGCAGATGCTGCCCTACCGCGCGCGGATCCGTGCCCGCCGGATGGATGAATTCGACGGCTGGGTGCGCCACGACGGGGAAGAGTTCCTTTACGTGCTGACCGGCGTCATCACCCTATACACCGAATTCTACGAACCCGTCGAAATGCGCCGCGGCGACAGCGCCTATTATGATGCGACGATGGGGCATAACGTCGTTTCTACCAGCGACGAGGACGCCACGATCCTTTGGGTCACATCGCTCACCTAACCGACGGGCCCGCGCTTCATTTTGCCAAATAAACTCTCCCCGAAGGGCCGCTACGCCACAGGCACCGCCGCCTGATACCTATAGGCGTCGCTTACTGGGCCGGTTCAATCCACCAGACTTCCGGCATATAGTTCGGCCCGTCGCCATACAGCGGCACGTGGGAGGGGTATTTCAACGCTGCGACATGGGCGATGCGGTCTTCGGTGAACTGCCAGAACGGGATGACATAGCGCCCGGCGGTCAGCACGCGATCCAGCGCGCGCGTGGCCGCGGTGAAATCCTCGGCGCTGCTGGCCCCGACCATCGTATCGATCATCGCATCAATGGCAGGGGATTGCACCCCCATCAGGTTGCGGCTGCCTTCCTGATCGGCTGCCTCCGACCCCCAGTAATAGCGTTGTTCGTTGCCCGGGCTCAGCGAAAGGGCGCGGCGGAAGATGGCCAAGTCAAAGTCGAAGGCCGCGTTACGCGCGACGAATTGCGCGTCATCCACAGCGTCCACGCGGGCGGTGATGCCCAGACGGGCCAGCGCCTGGATATAAAGCTCGGCAATGGCGATATTCTCGCTGCTGCCTTTGGACAGCAGGATGCTGAACGACAAGGGCTGCCCGTCAGGCCCCCGCATGGTGCCGCCATCGGCGCTGAATCCCGCATCGGCCAACGCGCCCATGGCGCGGCGGATGCCCGCGCGGTTGCGGGCGGATCCGTCGGACACGGGCAGCGCATAGCCGTCAAGCGCGCCGGCAGGCAGGTCATCAGCAAAGGGGGTCAACAACTCGGCCACGCGGCCGGTGGCGGGGCCGTCTTGCATCGCCAGTGGAGAGTTCGAGAAATAAGAGGTAATGCGCGGTTGCGCCCCGCCGGTCAGCGTCTCGTTGATATACTCGAAGTTAAAGGCCGCGATCAGCGCCTCGCGCACACGGATGTCGTCAAACGGGGCGCGGCGGGTGTTCATGACCAATCCGGTCATGCCCGAGGGTTTGCTATGGGCGAAGGTGGATTTAACCACGTCACCGCGCTGCACGGCGGGGAAGTCATATTGCGTCGCCCAGCTTTCGGCGTTGAATTCGCGCAGGCCGGAAATCTCTCCGGCCTTGAACGCCTCGAACAACACATTCGCGTCGCCATAAAAGTCGAGCTTTATCTCGTCGATGTTATGGGTGCCTTTGCGAAACGGCACATCCTTGCCCCAGTAGTCAGGGTTGCGCGTCAGGGTGACCTGTTTGCCCGCCTTATAATCGCTGACCACATAGGGGCCGGAGCCCAGCGGTATCTCCGCCAGCGGGGCGTTGGCGAAATCGCGGCCTTCCCATTGCGCCTTGCTCAGGATCGGGCGCATCCCTGCCAGCAGGGCCAGCTCTCGGTTATCGGTGTTGAACTCCATCTTTACGCTGCGCGGACCAGTCTGGGTGATGCTGTCGATCTGGGCATAAAGCCCGTGGTAGCGCGGGTGCCCTTCAGTGCCGAGCATGTCGTAGCTAAAGATAACATCTTCGGGGGTGACCGGACTGCCATCAGAGAAACGCGCCTCGGGTCGCAGGGTGAATTCGACCCAGGACCGGTCATCCGGGACCTCAATCGATTCGGCCAAGAGCCCGTAAAGCGCGAAAGGTTCATCCCACGAACGGCCCATCAGGCTTTCATGGGTAAAGAACGGCAACTGCCACGGCGAGGTGCCCTTGCGCACGAAGGGATTGAGGCTGTCAAACCCGCCGGTGTTGCCCAGAACGATCGCGCCGCCTTGGGGTGCGTCCGGGTTGGCATAGGGCAGCGACACAAAATCAGGTGGGAGAGCAGGGTCCCCATACATAGATATACCATGTGCGGGCTCGGCGCGGGCGAATCCACTGAGAAGAATCAGTGAAGAAACTGCTGCAACTGCCCGACAGCTTTGGAAAAATTTAAACGCCATTTTAGCAACAATCCCGCTCTGCCCTTGTTTTATTAGCGTATTCCTTAGCGATGCGGCGGCTACAGTTCAAACTTTAAGCTTGGATTACGGCGGCGAATTGCGTATAACGAACTCACTGCTCGATAGGTTTCTTGCCTGTATGAAACCTGCCTCAATAACTTAACGTCCGCTTCGTGCGGACGTTTTTTTTTGCCCGTGATCCGGCATATGTCCGGGCAGCAGGGGCATTCCGCCGGGGTGCGGAATTAGCCGTTTCCATTCGTTTCGCAGCCCGCCATGATGCACCTGCAGAAACGCTAGGAGATTTTCATGGCTTACAGCATCGATCTTTCAGGAAAAACAGCAGTCATCACGGGGTCCAATTCCGGTATCGGGCTTGGCATTGCCTGGGCATTGGCGCGGGCGGGGGCGGATGTTGTGCTGAACTCCTTTACCGACCGCGACGAAGACCACGCTATTGCGAAAGATATCGCCACCGAAACCGGCGTCACCGCGCGCTATATCAAGGCGGATATGTCGAAAGCCGAAGACTGCCGCCAGTTGATCACCGAAGCGGGGCGCTGCGATATTCTGGTGAACAACGCGGGCATCCAGCATGTCGCGCCGATCCCCAGCTTCCCGACCGAGAAATGGGACGCGATCATCGCCATCAACCTCAGTTCTGCGTTTCATACCACGGCGGTGGCTCTGCCAATGATGCGCGAGGCGGGCTGGGGCCGCGTGATCAACGTCGCTTCGGCGCACGGGTTGACGGCCTCGCCCTATAAATCCGCCTATATTGCGGCCAAGCACGGGATCGTAGGGCTGTCCAAAACCACAGCCCTGGAAACGGCCGAAGACCCGATCACCTGCAATGCCATCTGCCCGGGCTATGTGCTGACCGATATCGTCGAAAAGCAGATCCCCGACACGATGAAAGAATACGACATGTCGCGCGAAGAGGTGATCAAGAACGTCATGCTCAAGCGCCAACCGTCGAAAGAGTTCGCCACGGTCGAACAACTGGGCGGCACCGCGACTTTCCTATGTTCCGAGGCGGGGGACCAGATCACCGGTACAACGATCAGCGTCGATGGTGGCTGGACCGCCCTGTAATATAACACGCGCGCGCGGGGATACCTCGCGCGCGCCGATTGGCGGAGCGTCTAGATGCAGAAAAAACAGATCAACCTTGCCCTACAGGGCGGCGGCGCGCATGGGGCCTATACCTGGGGCGTGCTTGACCGGCTGCTGGAAGAGCCAGAGCTTGAGATCAGCGGCATTTCCGGCACATCGGCTGGCGCGCTGAACGGCGCTGCGTTGAAGGCGGGGCTGATCAAGGGCGGCCATCAGGCCGCGCGCGATAATCTGGATTGGCTGTGGGACAGGGTCGCCGGTGTCGGGAACCTGCATCTGAACGGCTGGATGGCCCCCTTTGGCGTGGGGGCACTTAGTCAGGCGATGGCCTATAGCTGGCCGGTCATGCTCAGCACGGCGATGACGCAGATCGTGTCGCCCTATGTCTACGGCCCGCTCTATCGCAACCCGCTGCGCGATATCGTCGAGACGTTTGATTACGAACATATCTGCGAGGCGGCAGGACCACGGCTGTTTGTCAGCGCGACCAAAGTGCGCGACGGCAAGATCCGCGTCTTCGAGAAAGAAGAGATCACGCCGGACGCGATCCTCGCCTCTGCCTGTCTGCCGACACTGTTTCAGGCGATCGAGATGGAGGATCCGAAATCGGGCCGGCGCGAGGCGTTCTGGGACGGAGGCTATACCGGCAATCCGGCGCTTTTCCCGCTGTATTCCTCGGACCTGCCGGGGGATATCGTCATCATCAATATCAACCCGCTTGAACGGGACGAACTGCCCACCACGCCGCAGATGATCCACAATCGAGTGAACGAAATCAGCTTTAATTCCAGCCTGTTACGCGAACTTCGTGCGATCCACTTTGTGCAGAACCTGCTGGATCAGGGACGTGTCGAGGAAGGTCAGATGCAGCGGTTGCGGATTCACATGATCGCTGACGATGATCTGATGTCGCAGCTGTCCACTGCGACCAAAAGCGTGCCGAACGGGGCGGTGATCACCGCGCTTAAATCCGCGGGCCGCACCTCGGCCGAGCGGTTTTTGCAAACCGATATCGACAGTATAGGCAAGTGCAGTTCAGTCGATCTGCGCAAGATGTTCAGCTAGGGGAAATGCGGTCGGGCCGCGGGGTCGCGGATGGGTCCACCGGCACCGGTTTCTTTGGCGGATAGACCAGCCCGGCAGAGATCACCAGCTTGGCCGCGTCCTCGACCGACATGTCGAGCTCGGTCACATCCTTTTGCGGCACGAACAACAAAAAGCCCGAAGTGGGGTTGGGCGTGGTCGGCACAAACACCCCCACAAGGTTCGATCCTTCACCCCCTGCTGCGGCGACCTCTCCCTTTGCGGGGATAGAGATAAAACCAAGCGCCCACATACCTTTACGCGGGTATTCTATCATGCAGGCGGTTTCAAAGCTGCGCTCTGACTGGGCGAAAATAGTCTCCGAAATCTGCTTGATGCCGGAATAGATGGTCCGCACCACAGGTGTACGCTCTACCAGACTTTCGGCGAAACGGATGAACGACCGGCCGATGATGCCCTTGGCCAGCCAACCTACGATGACTGTAAACAGCAAGAAGATGATCACACCGATGCCGCGCACGTTGATCTGGGCAGACGGGTCCAACCCGAAATACGTCTGGATCAGCCGATCAGGGTGATAGGCCAACGGCACCATCGGCAGCACGATCCCGTCGATCCAGCCGATCACGGTCCAGATCAGCCAGATCGTGAGGCCGACCGGCGCAATCACCACCAGCCCCGTCAGGAACGAAGCCCTGATCCGCGCGAACAAAGTCCGGCGCGGTGCGGGAGGAAGGGGCGGCGTAAACGGTGTGTTCATGAATGAAGGTTATCCCACTGCAGCAATGCGTTAGAGCTAGGGCGTTTCACGCGTTGCTACAATGGAGGACGCATAATAATTAAGCTTTATGCGTCTTTTGACATAAGTGCAGCCGCAATTTTGGACGCAAAACGGGCGTTGTTGCGCACCAATGCGATGTTCGCGGTCAGCGACCGGCCTTCGGTCAGTTCGAAGATGCGCTGCAATAGATAGGGGGTCACGGCCTTACCGCTGATGCCGTGGGTATTGGCATCGGCTTGGGCGGCCTTGATGATGGGTGCCAGATCAGCGGCGGCGATTTCATCCTCTTTAGGGATCGGGTTGGCGACCAGCTGCCCCCCGGGCAGACCCATATGGCCGCGCATTTTATGGGAGGCGGCGATATCTGCCGCGTTATCCATCCGCAGGGGCGATTTCAGCGGGGAGGTGCTGCTCCAGAAGGCAGGGAAGCTGTCTTGGCCGACGGTGATCACCGGCACACCTTGGGTTTCCAGCACCTCCAGCGTTTTGGCCACATCCAGAATGGCCTTGGCCCCCGCGGCGACAACGGTCACGGGCGTTTGGGCAAGTTCCATCAGGTCGGCAGAGATATCAAAGCTGTCTTCTGCGCCCTTATGCACGCCGCCGATACCGCCGGTGGCGAAAACCGCGATCTCGGCCAGATGAGCGGCGATCATCGTCGCGGCAACCGTTGTGGCGCCGGTGCCCCCCGTGGCGATGCAGGCCGCCATATCGGCGCGCGACAGTTTCGCGACATTCTTGGCCTGCGCCAGTGCCGTCAGCTCGTCATCCTCCAGCCCGATGTGCAACCGTCCGTCGATCACAGCGATGGTGGCGGGGATCGCACCGGCCTCACGCACATCCGCCTCGACCTGACGCGCGACCTCGAGGTTTTGCGGATAGGGCATCCCGTGGGTGATGATCGTGCTTTCCAGCGCAACAACGGGGGTGCCATTCGCATGGGCTTTGGCGACTTCGGCAGAGCGGTGCAGGGGAATCATATTTTGGTCTCTCCAGAAACATATTGGGCAGCGGCACTAAGCGCTTGGGTCAGGGCCGCGTCTGGTGCCGCCCCTTTGATTTCAGCCGCGATATGGGCAGCCATGAACGTATCACCGGCACCGGTGACGCGGGTAACAGAGACGGGGGGTGGGTTCTGGGTGATCAGACCGCTTGGCGCACCCACCGTCGCGGGATTGCCGCCATCGGTGACCACCGCGCGAACCGCACCGCGGGACAGCAGCGCCGTGGCCGCATCGCGCGAATTGTCGAATGTCGCCTGACACAGCAGACCCGCTTCTTCGAGGTTGACGTAAAGCGTGCCGCGTTCCGCCTGCAAAAACGGTGTGAGCCGTTGCGCCTTGCCCGGCGACGCAGGGGCGACGCGCAGATCGGCATGCTCGAGCAGCGGGCTACGCGCCATTTGCGACAGCAGATCCAGCGTCAGGTTCCCATCCAGCGCCACGGCCCCGCGGTAGGGAGTGGGCAGCGATCCGTCTTCGAACGGGCGCAATATTTTATCGCCCGCAGCCTCAAGCGAATGGGCATCGGCAATGGCGGCGATCAGGCCGTTGGTGCCCTCGACCGCCATATAGCGGTCCGTGGGCAGATCATCCGAGCGGTACACGTGATCCGTATGCAGCCCGCGCAGCTTGCACGCGGCGATCAGCTCGTCCCCTTCGGGGTCGCGGCCGACGGCGCTGATGAGGGCGGGGGACAACCCAAAGCGGGCCAGCGCCATCGCGATATTCAGCGCAACGCCACCGGGCAGACGCGAGATGCGACCGGGCATATCAGAGCCCTGCCGCATGACCGTATCGCCACGGCCGATAATGTCCCAAAGCACGGAACCGATGCAGAGAATGTCAGGTGTATGTGTCATGCCGCCGGTATGGCCCAACCGATATGGCGGGCGCAAGGCGCGGCGGCGCGAAAAGGCCTATTCCGGCACGGCAAATGTCAGCGATGCCCAAAGGCTCTCCCATTGGGGGCTGGTGGGGGTGGTTTCCACGTCCGGGGCAGGGCGCAGCACCACGGCATCCACCAGATAGGTCATCCCCGCGGTAACCGGAAATTGGACGTGCCCCGCGTCATCCGTCCGGTATTTGGTCACGGTTACGTTCTTGTCTGCGTCGCGTTCATAGACTTCAACCTGCACATCGCGGCGCGGCTCTTGCTGGTAGGTCAGCGCGACCTCCATCTGCTGATCGGCCGCAAGCGTGTAGGGGTTGGTGAGCGCGACAAGTTCGGTTTCAAGCCCCAAGGCTTTGTCTTCACCTTGTCCGTCGCCGACAGCGATCAGCGCCTTGGAATAGCGGCTATAGCGTTCGCGGACCTTGTCTTGGGGGTAGCCCTTCGAGCGGTGCTGGGCCAATGCCTGCATGAAATCCTTATGCACGGTAAATCCGACGAATGTTTGCCAGTCTTTATAGGTCAGCATTGTCGCCTTGGCCTGATGCGCGACGATTGCCAGCCCTTCCTGATCCGGCGCGGTCATCTTCAGCGCCGGGATATCGCCCATGCGCGCTGAGACCGGTGTGGTTTCCCCGTCAAAAGTCACGTCAAACCGTTCGGTGCTGTTCGGGAAATAGGCGAGGCGTGTGCCCTCAAACAACTCACCGTTGCGGATGTCGGTTGTTATTTCGGTGCCGGTCTGTACTTGATACGCGGGCGCGTCCAACCAGAATTCATGCGCAGTGACAGCCGAAGTTGGTAATAAGAATGATAGTACGAGTACGAAACGGGACAGAAACATGATAACAACCTTTTATAAACTGATACTCAAGCTGGCCTATGCGCTGGTTTTGTCAAGTGGGATGGCAGGGCTCGCGCAGGCGCATGAAGTCGTGCCGACCATCGCCGATGTGCAAAGCAGCGACGCTCAGGTCACGCTTGATCTGCGCGTGAACCTAGAGGCGCTGATGTCCGGCATTGATCTGGACGCGGTGGCCGATACGAATGATGCCGAAAATGCCAGCGATTACGACAGCTTGCGTGCCTTGCCCGCCGATGAGGTCGCGGCCCGTGCGCCGGAATTGCTGGCCCAGTGGAACGCGCTACCGCTGCTGCGCGCCGATGGGGAGCCTGTGGCGCTGGAGGCAGTCGCGCTGACGCTTCCCGAAGATGTGAACCCAGAGCTGCCCCGCATCGCCGAATGGTCGCTGCAAGGAACGGTGCCGCAAGACACGCGCGGGCTGGTGGTGTCATGGCCCGATGGGTCGGGCGCGCTGGTCCTGCGTCAGCAAGGGGTGGAAAACCCCTATACCGGTTATCTGGACGGTGGCGCGGAAAGCCCCGAAATTTTGCTTGCGGGCGGCGGACAGCAATCCGCGTGGGAGGCGTTTGCCAGCTATATTCCCGTCGGGTTCGATCACATCCTGCCCAAAGGGCTGGATCATATCCTGTTCGTGCTGGGGCTGTTTTTCCTGTCGACACATCTGCGCCCGCTGATCTGGCAGGTCACGGCGTTTACGGCAGCGCATACGGTGACATTGGCGCTTGGCGCGCTTGGCTGGGTGACTGTCCCCGGCAGCATTGTCGAGCCGCTGATCGCCGCCTCTATCGTCTACGTCGCGGTCGAGAATATCTTTCTTGCAGGGCTCAGCCCGTGGAGACCGCTGGTGATCTTTGGCTTTGGTCTGTTGCACGGGCTTGGTTTTGCCTCGGTGCTGGGGGAATTCGGCTTGCCGCAAGACCAGTTCATCCCTGCGCTCATCGGGTTCAACATCGGGGTAGAGATCGGGCAGCTCACCGTGATTGCCGTCATGTTCCTCTGTGTCTGGCAAGCGCTGCGGGTGATGCGCGGGCAGGGTGACCCGCGTGCGGCTAAGGGGCTTTATGTGGCGCTGACGGTGATTGCGCTGGCGCTGTGCATCGTGCCGATGCCCGCCGTGGCCGCGCTGCTGGAGGCACCGGTGCCGGTGTTCCTGATCCCGCTGGCGCTGGTCTTTACCGGGTGTTTCCTGTCGGTGCAGTTCCGTCAGGTCGCGGCACCCTACCGTCGCTTTGTCGCCATTCCGGCGTCGGTCGCGATTGCGGTCATCGGGGCCTATTGGTTCGTAGAGCGGGTGTTCCTGTAACACCCGCCCTGCGCGGTTACTTCATCGCGGCAATCAGATCAGCGAGCGCCTGCTGGGGTGTTTCGCTGGTCCAGATTTCATCCCCGATGCCGAAAAAGTCGGTAACGGGGGTGAGCGCGCGGATCAGATCGGTGTTGAGCCCGCCTTCGGCGACGACCGGCACTTCGATCACTTCGGACCACCATTGGAACAGCTCTAGTTCGGCGTGGGTGCCATCGTCCAGCAGGGACGCGTTCACCGGACCAAAGCTGATGTAATCCGCACCCGCTTCGCCTGCGGCCATGCCGTCGTGACGCGAGCCGTTGCAAAAGCTGCCGACAATGGCGTCATCGCCCAAGGTCTTGCGCGCATGACGCACGGAGCGTGCCGCATCCGACAGATGCACGCCATCAAGCCCCAACCGTTCCGCCAGCAAAGTGTGATCCGCAATCACCAGCGCAATGTCACGCGCGTCGGTGACGTCCCGCAGCGCATCCGCCGCGCGCATCACGCGATCTTCGTCACGGGTGCTGAGCGCCAGACGCACGCAGGCCACGTCATGCGCATCCAGCACACGCGCCAGCTGGTCGGGAAAGCTGGAGAGTTCAAGCTCGGGCGGGGTAATCAGGTAAAGCTGCGGCTGTTCGGGCGTATCCATGGCTTGCTGTCCTTTGCGTTATTGCGCGTCAATTAGCGGATCACGCGGGGAAAGAAAAACTTTTATGCCTTCGGCGAGGATTTTTTCCCATTTGGAAGGCGGATGCAGCGCCCCGTCGTTCTTGCGAGGTGCGCGCCGCGCGCGTATGAGGTGCCCATGAATGATACAGTAGAACACCCGCAGATCCCGGCCTTTGTGCTTGTGCGCCCGCAGATGGGCGAAAACATCGGTGCCGCCGCTCGGGCCATGTGGAACTTTGGCCTTGATCGCATGCGCATTGTCGCGCCGCGTGACGGCTGGCCGAACCCGTCGGCCGTTGCCATGGCATCTGGTGCGGGGCGGTTGCTGGATGAGGCGGTGATCTATGATGATGTCGCCGGCGCCGTGGGCGATGCTGCCTTTGTTTTTGCCACCACGGCGCGCGATCGAGATCTGACCAAGCCGGTTTATAGTCCTGAAGCGGCTATGGCCAAAGCCGCGCAGATGATCCGCGAGGGCCGCCGTGTCTCGGTGCTGTTCGGGCCGGAAAGGGCAGGGCTTGAGAATGATGATATCAGCCGCGCGAATGCGATTGTCTCGGTCCCGGTAAACCCTGCCTTTGCCTCGCTTAACCTTGCGCAATGTGTGTTGCTGATGGGCTATGAGTGGATGCGCGCGAAAGGAGATGTTGTGGCCGAGCAGGTCGAGATGGCGGGCACCGACTGGGCCGACAACAGCGAGATCGAACATCTCGCACGGCATTTCGAGGACCGTCTGGACACCGCCGGCTTTTTCTACCCCGAGCACAAGGCCGCCAGCATGAAGATCAACCTGCGCAACATGTGGTCGCGCCTGCCGCTGACCCGTGCCGATGTGCAGACCTTGCACGGCACCCTGCGACAGATGGTACGTTGGAAAGAGCGCGGCTAGACCTTTGTGCGCTTGTGTCCTACTTCTGCACAAACCCTAGCAGACGAGAGGCACCATGGCCGAAAAACGAAAGCTGTTCGAGGACGTAGGAGAGGCGCAGGCCACGCGCCCCGTGGCACAGGCTGGCGGCATTGACCGCGGGCGGGGTGGGGCACGCCGTGGCATCCGTATCTGGCTGTTCATCCTATTCGCATTGGTCTTTGTGATGATCGCCGTGGGCGGTCTGACCCGATTGACCGACAGCGGCCTGAGCATCACCGAATGGAAGCCCTTTACCGGAGCCATGCCGCCGATGAACGAGGCGGACTGGCAGTCGGAATTCGCCAAATACCAAGAGATTGATGAGTTTCAGGTCCAGAACTCCTGGATGGAACTGTCTGATTTCAAAGCAATCTACTGGTGGGAATGGGGCCATCGGCAATTGGGCCGGGTGATCGGCCTGGTCTGGGCTGTCGGGTTCTTGTGGTTTCTCTTGCGTCGCCAGATCCCCGTTGGCTGGTCCGGGCGTTTGCTTGTCTTGGGCGGTCTTGGCGGTCTGCAGGGTGCGATCGGCTGGTGGATGG
>Ga0207915_100106_pt1 | contig 18627 bp, 14 predicted proteins | sample DeeseametaMP1241_FD_184191 | JGI IMG/M metagenome (GOLD analysis project Ga0207915, IMG submission 184191) | Marine microbial communities from the Deep Indian Ocean - MP1241 (SPAdes) | ecosystem: Environmental > Aquatic > Marine > Oceanic | place: West of Perth, Australia, South Indian Ocean...
CCTGTTTTTGAACTTTCATAACCTGAACTTACAGTTTTATCTGAAGCTGAAATGTTTAAAGAAGAAAATACTGAGTTACCTGAATAATTATAATTTGGATTGTTTACAAAAATAGTTCCACTTATAGTTTCTGCTGTAAGATCTAATGTGGAACTGAACTTAATTCCTCTTCCTAGCCAATTATTCTCACTTATTGAAAACATAAAGGAGGTTCCATCAGTACCAACTCCCGCACCTGCTGCAAGTTCGCCTGTAGCTTGTTCTTCAACTGTTATTTCTAAAACTTTTAAATTAGGTGAAGATCCTTCTGTGATTTTCTTTTCAACTTTTCCAAAAATACCTCTAGCCTTAAGCCTGTTGATTGATTTATTAACAAGAAGAGCACTATATGGATCTCCTTCATCTACAACCATTTCACCTCTTATTACCGAGTCATTTGTTACACTGTTACCAGCTATATCTATTCTTTCAATTGTAAATTTTTGACCTTCGAAAATATCTATTTTAACTTCAACGCCATCACCTTCTAATGTTTCAACCGTTCGGTGATTAATAAACTGTAATTCCTTTTGTTGGCTCAATTTGTCTATTTTTTCCAAAAGAGATGTTAATTTTTTCTGGGAATAATAGTCCCCAATAATATTATTAAAGTCTTTTTCTAATGACATAAAAGCGGATTGATCCAATGCTTCCGAAACGTTTATAAAAATTTTCTTAAATTTATATCTCTTTCCAGCATTAATGCTAAAAGTTAAAATAAAACCTTCTCCTTCAGAATATTCAACATTACTTGATGATATATCAACTTCATAATAACCTTTATTTTTATAATAATTTTTCAATAATCTTTTATCTAATTCAACTCTACCTTTATTTAGATAAACGTTCTTTGAAATGAATTTCCAAAATTTAGCTTCCTGGGAGGTAATAACATCTCTTAATCTTTTATCCCTGATCTTTTTGTCGCCTAAAAAATATATCTTAGAGATTTTAGCTTTTTCCCCTTTATCTATTGAGTAAATTAAATTTACTCTATTTCTCTTCAACTTTTCTACATCTAAATCTATTTTTACAAAGTAAAATCCTAATTGCCTATAAAAAGTTTTTATTAAATTAATATCTGACTTAATATAATTTTCCAAAAATGAAGTTTTTTCCCTAAGAATAAGTTTTTCTGTAATGGCTGTTTTATATTTTTCTGCTTTCTCTCCTTTAAGAACTAGTGAATTTATAATCGGATTTTCTTTAACAATAATGTTCAGTCGACCATCTTGTAATTCAATAGATATATTTGAAAAATAATTGGTTTCATAAAGTTTTTTAATCAACAAAGTAATATCCGATGATTCGTAATTTTTGCCTATTGTGATATCCCCAAAAATTACTATTGTCTCTAAAGTGATTCTTTCATTTCCTTTGACTTCAACTCTATTAACTATTTCTGCATAAGATTTAGCACTGAAAGCAAGAAAAAACAGAATAAATATAAAAAATATCTTTTTAAAATTTTCCATAAAATATTATCTTACACACATCGCAAGTGTTTTCAATCTAGCCCAATTATCAGTTATTTGTATATCTTTTATTGATTCTGGTTTTCTTCTAGCATATTTTTTGAAATCTTTGTCCCTAAAAATCTTGTTTATTGTTTTAACAATGTTTAAAAAGCCAATTTTTTTAGTCAAAAATAAACTTACCAATACCTCGTTTGATGCATTAACTATTGTTGGTGCTAAAAAACCTAAGTTTAAACACTTGTTAATTAATTTGATTGATGGAAAACGTTTTGTATTCACATTTTGAAAACTTAATTTGCTTAAAATTCTGGCATCAATTTTTTTTACATTCAAAACATGATTCTTTCGACCGTATAAAGTATTAGATATAGGTATTTTCATATCTGTATTATATAAAATCATTTTGATTAGACCGTTTTTAAATCGAATTATAGAATGAACATAAGATTGGGGATGTATCATTATTCTGTATTTTTTTTTGTTAAATTTAAAAATTCTACAAGCCTCAATTACCTCAAAAACTTTATTCATCAAGTTTGCAGAATCAATAGATATTTTTTTTCCCATTTTCCAATTTGGATGATTGATAGCTTGTGTAGGTTTGACATAGTTTAGTTTATTTTGTGGTAAATTTAAAAAGGGACCGCCAGAAGCAGTGATTATTATTTCTTCTACCTCCTCATCACTTATATCTTTAGTAAGCTCCATTATTGAAAAATGTTCTGAGTCAACGGGTAGTATTTTAGTTTTATATTTCTTTATGAGTTTGGATAAAATTTCCCAACCACAAATAATAGATTCCTTATTTGCTAAAGCTACAGTTTTGCTAATTTTTATAGCATCAATTGTTGGTTGTAATCCAGCCACTCCAACAATTGCAGCCATTGTATAATCTAATTTTTTAGAAATAATATTAGTTAAAGAAATATCCCCTGAATAAACTTTTGTTTTGCTATTTTTTAAACTTCTTTCTGTTCTTTCATGAAAAATTTGGTTTTTAATTAGAATATTTTTAACATTAAATTCTTTTGCTTGCTGAATTAATTTTTTATAATTATTATTTGCAGACAAAAAAACTACTTCAAAAAAATTTTTATCCTTTCTAATAACATCTAATGTGGATTTTCCAATAGATCCCGTAGATCCAAGTATTGCAATTTTCATTTTCATATCAAAATATTTGTGAAAGTTTTAAAATAGATGCTGTTGGTATTGCAAAAATAATGCCATCAATTCTATCAAGTAAACCTCCGTGACCAGGTAAAATACTTCCTGTATTCTTAACTTTATTTAATCTTTTAAAATAAGAGATAAATAAATCGCCTAACTGACAGGTTAAGGAAATAATTAAACAAAATAATATATTTTTTAAAGAAAAATAAAAATTGATATCTATATAATTTTGCAAATCAATTAAAAATATTGGCAATATAGAAAAAATAAAAGAACCTATACTTCCTGAGATTGTTTTGTTTGGACTAATTTTAGTTAATTTTTTACCACCAATAATATTGCCAAAAACATATCCACCTGTATCAGAACAAATACATATGCATAAAACAACAATAAAAAACAGTGCGCTTTCAAAACTATTTCCTCTTAAAAAAAACGCACCCAAGATAAAAGGGAATAATAAATAAAACAATCCAAGACCTCTAATTAAAAAATAATTCCAAAATTGACCTGAAAAAAATTTATAATTAATGTTACACCATTCACTAAAGCATAAATATGCAGTCATAAAAACAGCGATTAAAAAAATTATTTTATTAATTAAAATACAAAAAATTACAACTACAAACAAAATGAGTGATGTCATCATTCTTTTTATTAATTCATTACTCATTAAATTTTTCCAAAATTTCTTTTTATCTTATGAAATTTACTTATAATTTTATTAAAATCATTTTCATTAAAATCTGGCCATAATTTATCTATAAAAAAAATCTCTGTATATGCTAGCTGCCATAATAAAAAATTGCTTAATCTTCTGGTTCCGCCTGTTCTGATTAATATATCGGGGTCTGGCATATTTTTTGTATAAAGTTTTTTTTGAAAATTTTTTATATCTATTTTTTTATTTTTCTCTAAGGCAAATTTCCTGCAGGCATCAACAATTTCTTCTTTTGATCCATAATTTAATGCAAGATTTATTGTAATTGCATTATTTTTTTTGGTTTTTTTTTCAATTAATTTTAAGGATTGAATAATATCTGGGGGAAGTTTATTTTGTTTCCCAATAATATTTATTTTAATTCCTTGTTTATTAATTTTTTTTAAATTTTTTTTAATGTGCTTTCTTACTAAATCAAAAAGAAAATTAATCTCATTATCTGGCCTTTTCCAATTTTCTGTTGAAAAAGTATAAAGTGTTAAATAGGGAATTTTTTGATCAAGCGATGATTTAATTACAGTTTCTACAGTGTTCAACCCTTTTAGATGGCCATAATTTCTAGATCCTCTTTTCTTTAAACCCCATCGCCCATTTCCATCCATGATTATAGCGACATGATTTAACTGATTCATATTGTCATTATTTCTTTTTCTTTTTCTTCTAATTTTTTTTCAAGTTCTAATATTTGTTTATCGGTTGAATTTTGGATTTTTTTTTCAAAATTTTTCAATTCATCTTCACTAATTTTTTTATCTTTAAGATTATTTTTTAAATTATCATTGGCCTCTCGCCTAATATTTCTTATAGATACTTTCGCTTTCTCTGCTAGTCCACGCATAATTTTCTTTAATTCAACTCTTCTTTCTTCATTTAAACTAGGAATTGGAATTCTCAGCAACTGACCATCTATTTGAGGATTAATACCAAGATTGGATTTTGTAATCGCTGCGTCAATTAATGGGACATTATTTTGATCCCAAACTTGAACTGTAAGAAGCCTTGGCTCAGGAATTGATATGTTTGCCAATTGGTTAATTGCCATGCTTTGCCCATAAACATCAATTTTGATTATATCCAACATGTGAACATTAGCTCGACCTGTTCTTAATGATGATAAATCTTGATTAAAAACATCAAAGGCTTTTTTCATTTTAGATATGCAATTTTTTAATATATCTTCTGAAGTCACAATATTTAAACTCCTTCACCAACCTTAAATCTTATAAATTTCTTTATTTCTATTTTATCCTTGCCGACAACTTCTTTGAGCACATCTTTTACCTTTTTCTTGGGATCCATAATCCACTCTTGGTTTAATAGAGTGTTATCTGCAATAAATTTATTCAATTTTCCTATAGCTATTTTTTCTACAATCTTAGTATCCTTTCCGCTATTTTTCAATTCTTCTTTAATTATTTCCTTTTCTTTTTGTAATATATTTTGATCTAAACTCTCCTTGTCTATTGCTAGTGGTGAGGAAGCAGCCACTTGCATCGCCAACTGTTTTCCTAAATTCAATATTTCATTTTTTGGCTTTGTAGTTTCTATGCTTAATAACACTCCCAATTTTCCAACATTTTTTTTAAGTGAAGAGTGTGTATACGAAAAATTTATTGATTTATCTTTCCCAATGAAAGCGCTTCTTCTTAAAGTAATTTTTTCTCCAATTTTAGATATTAAATCAACTAAATTATCTTTAACATTTTTTTTGTTTGTCATTGTCGAATTTAAAATATCTTCCATTTTTCCAGATTTGATTAATGCTAATTGGGAGATTTCTTCAGCAAAATTTACAAATTGATTGTTTTTTGCAACAAAATCTGTTTCGCTGTTTATTTCTATCATTGAAAATTGATTATCTTGCTCATAAATACAAATCAAACCTTCAGCCGCTACTCGTGACATTTTTTTAATGGCTTTTGCAATACCTTTTTTTCTCAATAGTTCTACCGACTTTTCAATATCTCCTTGAGTTTCATCGATTGCATTCTTACAATCTTTGTATCCCACTCCAGTAATTTTTCTTAATTGCTTAACCTTTTCTAATAAATTACCTGAAGACATAAAAATTATATATTTTTATTCTTATTTTTTGGATGCTAACGTTTTAATTTTTGAGAAAATGGATGTGGATTTTTTTTCTGTTGCATCGCTTTTTATTTTGGGTTTAGACACTTCTACTTTTATTTTTTGTTTAGGTTCTTCCTTTTTTTCTTTAGATTCAATCTCTTCAGAATATTTTGTGGATATATTTTTCTGAGCATCTAGTATCGTTTGTTTTATTAGCTCACAATACAAATTTATGGCTCTTCTTGCATCATCGTTTCCAGGTATTGGAAAATTGATTTCTGTGGGATCAGAGTTGGTATCAATTATTGCAACTATAGGAATGCGCAATTTTACAGCTTCTTTAACTGCTAAATCTTCAACATTAGTATCAATTATAAAAATCATATTCGGTGTTTTTTTCATATCGGCTATACCACCCAATGATCTTTCTAGTTTGTCTCTTTGTTTACCCATTTTTAAAATTTCTTTTTTTGTGAAACCTGTGCTTTCTTGTTTTAAGTCTTCGGAAAGTTTTTTGTAACGCTTTATTGAATTGGATATAGTCTTCCAGTTAGTAAGCATTCCACCAAGCCATCTATGATTAACATAAAATTGTGAAGTATCCTTAGCTAGAGCAGAAATTGTTTCTGTGGCCTGTTTTTTTGTTGATACAAACAATATTTTACCTCCTGCAACAATACACTTGTGTATTTCGTGTAATGCAACATTTGTCATTTCCAAAGTCTGTACAAGATCAATAATATGTATGGAATCTTTTGATCCAAAAATATACGGACTCATTTTTGGATTCCACCTAAAAGTTTTGTGGCCTAAATGAACGCCGGCGTCTAGTAATTGTTTTATAGTAACACTTGGTAATTTCATTGTTTCCCGGTTATTCCACCACAATTTTTTCCATTTAAGGACCGGAGGTTTTACAACCAACAACTGTGTGCGTATTTAAGCTAGACGTTCTACCTTTTTACAAGCAGAAATTCAATATCAAATTTAAACTCTTATTTTCCTGATATAACGCTCTTTATTTAAGTACTTTAAAGTTTCATAATCAAATTTTCTCTTATCCTTTAATTCAAATAAATAATTTTTATGTTTATCATTAATAGAAATTTTAATTTTAGCATTTCCTTTTTCTTTAATAGCCTCATAAAGCTTTTTCAAATTATCAGACTCGTCTATTTCTATATAAACATCGTTATAACCCATTTTCGTAATTTCTTTTAAACTAACAATCTTTCTTACACTTATTCTTCTAAATCGATTTTCCTGATTTTCTTTATCTTTTATAACAGTTAATAAAAAAGATTGCCCCTCAACTAAATGCTTTCTATTTTCTTCCAAAATTTCCGAAAAAATAAAAAGTTCAAATACTTTGCTTAAATCACTAAATTTAATAATGACAAAAGATGTTCCTTTTATAGTTTTTTTTTCTTTTACCGACATAATAGTGCCTGCTAGAAAACTTTGGCTTTCATTGGTATTTTCAAATTCTTTAAATGTTTTAACTTGATATTGCTCAAGTATACTTTCATAATCTTTTAAAGGATGGTTGGATAAATAAAATCCAACTGACTCGAATTCTTTTGATAAAGTTTCATCGCTTGACCAAGAAGAATCTTTGTCTGTCATTAAATAAGAAATTTTATGATTATCTTCTAAAAACAAACTTGATTGATTATTAATTTTATTTTCATGCATAGTTTTGGAATTCTGAATAATATTAGGAATATTATCATAAAGAACTTTTCTATTTTTAAAAATTGAGTCAAATGCTCCTGCTTTAACTAATCCTTCTAATTGAAGTTTATTTATATTTTTTGGATCAACTCGGTTTATAAAATCACTAATAGATTTAAATTTTCCATTTTTTTCTCTTTCTTGAACTACTTGAGATATTGCTTCAAAACCAACGTTTTTAATCGCTCCTAAAGCATAGAGCAATGAACTACCTTGTGGCACAAACTCAGCAAAACTTTCATTGACACAAGGAAGACAAACTTTAATTCCTAATCTTTTCAATTCTTCAAACAATTCACTTAATTTGTCCGTATTGGATAATTCATTTGACATGGATGCCGCAATAAACTCGTTTGGATGATAAGTTTTTAAATAAGCAGTTTGATACGCTATCATTGCATAAGCGGTAGCATGACTTTTGTTAAAACCATATTCTGCAAATGGTTCAATTTTTTTAAAAATAAAAATTGCTGTATCTTTTGGTATACCATTTTTGGTAGCTCCGTTTACAAATCTCTCCTTTTGTTTTTCTAATTCTGCTCTTTTCTTCTTTCCCATTGCTCGTCTCAAAATATCTGCTTCACCAGCAGAAAATCCCGATAAAATTTGAGCTATTTGCATAACCTGCTCTTGATAAATAATAACTCCATATGTTGGTTCTAAGATTTTTTTAAGTTTTGGATGTAAATAATCTGGCTCTTTTTTGCCATGCTTACACTGATTGTAAATTGCTATATTGCTCATAGGTCCTGGTCTGTATAAGGCAACTAAAGCAATAATATCTTCAAACTTGTTTGGTTTCATATTAACTAAAGCGTCTCTCATTCCGGCACTTTCTAATTGAAATAAGCCTACTGTATGGCCTGAACTTAACAGTTCAAAAATCTTTGAGTCATCAAGTTTAATTTTTTTTATATCTAATTTTACTTTTTTTTCTTTAAGAAGTGATATTGTTTTATTTATTACTGTTAAAGTTTTTAAACCAAGCAAATCAAATTTTACAAGACCAGCGTTTTCGGAGGCATACATATCAAATTGAGTTGAAGGTAAAAGTGAACTGGATGAAGGGTCCTTATATAATGGAACAAATTCAGCTAAATTCTCTTCAGGAATAACGACTCCAGCTGCGTGCGTTGCCATGTTTCTATATAGACCTTCTAGTTTAAGGGATAATTCTATTAGTTTTTTAACCCTTGGATCTTTATTCTCTTCTTTTTTTATTCTAGGTTCTCGAACTATAGCCTGTTCTAAAGAAAGAGGTCGGGAAGGATCAAATGGAATCATTTTGCATAAAGTATCTACATATCCGTACGGCAAACCCAAAACTCTACCGATATCCCTGAAAGCCATTCTAGCTTTTAGTTTTCCAAAGGTAATAATGTGAGCAACACCTTTTCCATACTTATGTTTTAAATAGTTAAAAACTCTATCTCTTTTTTCTTCACAAAAATCTATATCAAAGTCTGGCATTGAAATTCTGTCAGGATTTAAAAATCTTTCAAAAATTAAATCAAACTTAATCGGATCGATATCAGTTATGGAAAGTGCCCAAGCAACCAAAGAGCCAGCTCCTGATCCTCTTCCAGGGCCAACGGGAATATCATTTTTTTTTGCCCACTTGATATAATCAGAAACAATTAAAAAATAACTAGCATATTTCATTTTAGAAATAATATTAATTTCATGCTTTAGTCTTTCGTTGTAAGTGTTTGAGATTTTTTTTAAGTCTTCTTTATTACAATATGGAAAAACATACTCATTCAGTTTTTCCTTCAAACCTTCCGTGGACTCTTTAATTAATACATTATCTACACTTTCAACTTTACTTCCTTGTATATTAGGCAAAACTGGTACAGAATTTTTTGGCCTATAAGAAATTCTAAATGGAAAATTTGCATTGTTTTTTACAGCATCGGGAAGGTCATGGAAAAGTTTATACATTTCTTCAGCAGTCTTTAGATAATGTTCATCAGAATATTTTCTTCTATCCTTTACATTTACATAAGTTTTTTCACCAACACAAAGATAAGCATCGTGAGCTTCGTGCATATCTTTATCTAGATAAAACACCTCGTGGGTAGCGATTATAGGCAGTTCTAATTTATTAGAAACATTGAGTAGAAATTTTTCGAATAATTTTTCACCATCATCATTGTGTCGCTGTATCTCAAGGTAAAAATTGTCATTAAAAGTTTTTTTTAATTTTTTAAGCAAAGCAATTATTTCATCTGTAAGATTCTTAAAAAACAGCTTTCCTATTAAGCCATCAAAAGATCCTGTTAACAAAATCAAGCCTTTACAGTTCGACTCTATATCATCAATCTTACAATGTGGTTCTTCATTGTCTTTTATTTCTAAAAAAGATTTTGAAGATAGTTTAATTAAATTTTTATAACCCTCTAAATCTTTCGCAAATAATGGGATTTTTCCACTCAGGCCTTTATATTCAATATTAATTTGTGTCCCAATAATTGGCTGCGTTTTGGATTTTGCTACGAATTCTGAAAATTCTAATGCACCACATAAGTTATTTGAGTCACATAATCCTACAGCGCGAATTTTATTTGTTTTGCAATATTTTGCAAGATCTGCTGTTTTTAATGCACCTTCGCAAATGGAATATTGCGTGTGGATTTTTAGATGAGTAAATTGCTTATTGGTAAGTTCATGCATTTTTCCTAGTAATATTACCATCTAAAATATTTAACTTATAGTCTGCTTTGTTTGCTAGTTCTCTATTATGAGTTGCATAAAGTATTGCTCTATTTTTAGATTTAAGTTTTGAAAATAAAGAAAATATTTCATTAGCAGTTTTTCTATCTAAACTACCGGTAGGTTCATCTGCTAAAATTAAATCTGGTTCTGTAATTAATGCTCGTGCAACAGCGACTCTTTGTTGCTCTCCACCAGATAACTCTGTTGGAAAATGATTGAGTCTTTTAGATAAATTAACTAAAGATAAAATTTTACTAGCTTTTTTGGTTGCATCTTTCCAATTGTACCCATTAATAACTAGTGGAATTGTAACATTTTCTAAAGCAGTGAAGTCACTAAGTAAATTATTTTGTTGATAGATTATTGAAATTCCTTGTCTTCTTACCAAATCTTTTTCACCTTCTGTTGATTTCGAAAAACTTTTTTTTTTGAAAAAAACTTCACCTGATGTGGGTTGATCTAATAAGGCAATAAGATGTAATAAAGTGGATTTACCAGAACCAGAAGGTCCCGTTAATGAAACTAGTTCTCCACTATTAATTTTTAAATTAATATTTTTAAGAACAATAATATCTTTGTTAGCTCCAACAAATTTTTTAGAGATTTTCGCTAATTTAATTATTTCTTTACTCATATTTTAAAGCCTTAACTGGATCTAATTTTGCTGCTGATAAAGATGGAAAAATCGTAGCCAAAAAAGTAATTAAAAGTGAGAAAAGCGAAATAATAAATATATAACCCAAATTTATTTCTGAAGGCATTTGGCTTAAAAAATAAATTTCCTCAGGAAACAATCGTATATCAAAAATTGAAGTTAGTAAGACTCTTATATCTTCAATATAGTATGAAAATAATATACCAATTATTACTCCTGTAATTGTAGCAAGAAAACCTATAGTAAATCCTGTAAGAAAAAAAATCTTTGAGATAGATGCTTTGCTAATACCTAAAGTTCTGAGTATAGCAATTTCTTTTGTTTTGTTTTTTACTAAAATTGTTAATCCTGAAATAATGTTGAACGCCGCAACAATTATTATTAAAGTTAAAATAATAAACATTACATTCCTCTCAACTTTCAATGCTCCGAAAAAGGATTTGTTTAAATCCGCCCATGAATAAACATAATGCTCGCTAAATATGCCTTGTACTTTCTCTTTAACTAATTGAACTTTATCAGGATTTTTTAAAAATATTTCGAGATCTATATCTGTGTCGGATAACTCAAATAAAGAATTAGCATTTTCAAATGGCATAAAAACAACATTTTGATCAAATTCTGCAAGTCCACTACTGAAGACGGAAGAAATTATAAATTTTTCTTGGAGAGGCAAATTCCCAAAGGGCGTTTGAAGATTTGATGTAGACATTATAGTAATTTGATCTCCTACTACCAAATTCAATGATATTGCTAATTCTTTTCCTATAGAAAGTGTATTTTTATTAAATAATTCCAATGAACCATCAATAATACCTTTTTTAATTAACTCAATTTTATGAATATCATTCTTAAGGTAGGAACGTACTAATATACCAACCGTATTTTCCTTATTAAGTATGATTCCTTGACCACTAAAAGTAAAAGCAGTTTTTAGAATATTATTTTTTAATTCACTGAGTTTATCGAGGTCTTCTTTGTTAATTTTATTTTCATAAGGCTTGACAATAATATGAGGATTAAAACCTAAAATTTTGTTGATTAACTCTGTTCTGAATCCGTTCATAACAGACATAACTATAATTAAAATAGCCACTCCAAGAGCTATACCGGTAAAAGAAAAAATGGAAATTACCTTTAAAAAACCTTCTTTTTTTTTAGGTTTTAAATATCTAAAAGCTATGGTTCGTTCGATTTTTGAAATCAATTTAAATTTCTTTTGTTGAGCAATTTATTTTTAATTTCTTCCAAGGACATCGTTTTAGTTTTACCGTTAACTTCTTTAAATTCAAATTTATCATCAGTAGATTTAGAACCTAAAATTATTTGGTACGGAACGCCTATAAGATCGAATTTTTTAAATTTTGCTGATAAATGTTCATCAGTATCATCAAGCAAAACATCAATGTTATTTTTTTTTAATAAGTTATATATTGTCTCAGCCTTTGAATAATTTGATTTATCGTTTTTCTGCAAACTTGGAATTATTGCAACTTCAAACGGTGTCACCGATTGCGGCCATCTCATAACATTATTGGTAAACTTGGCCTCAATTATTGCACCAACCAATCTTGAAACCCCTATCCCGTAAGATCCCATCTTAACATCCACTTTTGTTCCGTCTTGTAAATCAACAGCACATTTTAGAGGTTTTGAATATTTATCACCAAAATAAAAAATATGCCCAACTTCTATTCCTCTGGTGACAAGTTGATGTTCTTTTTTTACTTTTTTTTCAAAATCTTCTTTTTTAAATTTATCGTCAGTAACCGCATAATAAGCGTCATATTTTTTTCTTAATTCCTTAATTGAATTATCTTCACTATTATGTTTACTAATATCTACATCGAAAATTCTTCTATCTGAATAGATTTTACTTTCACCAGTCTCAGCCAAAATAACAAATTCGTGTGAAAGATCCCCTCCAATAGGTCCTGTGTCAGCTGCCATCGGTATTGCTGTAAGTCCTAATCTTTTAAAAGTCTGCAAATAAGCGAAAAACATTTTATTATAAGATCTGGTTGCTTCAGCATCACTCAAATCAAAGGAATAAGCATCTTTCATAAGAAATTCTTTACATCTCATAACACCAAATCTTGGCCTTAATTCGTCACGAAATTTCCACTGAATATGATAGAGAAGTTGAGGTAGTGATTTGTAAGATTTTACACTAGCCCTAAAAATTTCAGTTATTAATTCTTCATTAGTAGGGCCGTAAAGCATTTCTTTACCTTGACGATCTTTTATTCTTAACATTTCTTCGCCATAATCATCATATCTTCCACTTTCTTTCCATATTTCAGCTGATTGTATTGTCGGCATCAACAATTCCTGGGCCCCAATTTCGTTTTGCTCTTCTCTTACAATTTGCTCTATTTTTTTCATAATCTTAAATCCCAAAGGTAACCATGAATATATTCCCGCAGAAGATTGTTTAATCATACCTGACCGAAGCATAAGCTGATGGGACTTAATTTTTGCTTCTGATGGTGTCTCTTTTAATAGTGGAATAAATAGCTTAGATAGATACATATTGAATAAATAAACTCCTAATTATTAAATTCTTACCAAATTTACGTTCGTGTAAGGTCTCTTTCCAGTCTTCTCTTTAACGGTTTTTCTGCAATTAGTTTTAAGTGCCTCAATCAAATTATAATCTTGATGAGAGTTATTTAATGAAAAAGTTTTACATATTTTGTGAATTTGATCCTCTAAATCAAAAATAAAATTGCTATTTTCTCCACTGCTTGGAATTCCTTTAAAAGAAATAATAGGTTTTTTTACTATTGAGCCAATATCATTAATAATTATGGTTATTTCTAAAAAGCCATTATAGGACAAATTTTTTCTATCTTTTATTGATTGAGACTCTTCTCCAACACTTATTTTTCCATCTACATACATTCTGCCAACTGGAGCTTTATCAACTACTTTTGGTTTTTCTCCTGGAAATAATTGAACTATATCTCCATTTTCAACTTTAACCGGATATGGAACCTGCATTTCTTTGGCAAAATTAATATGTTCAAACATATGCCTATGTTCTCCATGGACAGGAATAACTGATTTGGGTTTAACCCAATGATACATATCCTTCAAATCTTCCCTATTTGGGTGTCCTGATACATGAACAAATTCATTTTCCTCAGAAATAACTTCAACACCGTTTTTAACTAACTGATTATGTAATTTATAAAGCTTCTTTTCGTTTCCAGGAATAATTTTTGATGAAAAAATTACTGTATCACCAGATTCAATCAACACATCTGGATGAATATAGTTAGAAATACGCATCATTGCTCCATTTGGTTCACCTTGACTACCTGTACATAAATATACTATTTTTTCTCTTGAAATTTTTTTGGCCACTCTTGGATCAATAGGCTTGATTAAATTATTTAAATAGCCACATTGTTTTGCTGCTTTATAAATTTTATGCATAGATCTGCCTACTAAAGATATTTGTCTTCCTATTTTTTCAGCACAATAAAAAATGCTTTCCATTCTTGCTACATTTGATGCGAAAGAAGTTACAATTATTCTTTTTTGCTTATTCTCCATAATTTTTAATAAACTTTTCCTCACATCCAGCTCTGATCCTGCTCGTCCAGCATTAAATACATTTGTTGAATCGCAAATCATCGCCAAAACTCCTTTATCACCAATTTGTTTAAGTTTTTTTTCATTAATTGTTTCGCCAATTAAAGGATTAGGATCACATTTCCAATCACCGGTATGTAAAACTGTACCAACAGGAGTTTCAATACTTAAACCATTAGGTTCAAGTATAGAATGTGTTAATGTAACAAATTCGATTTTAAAAGGACCCAGTTGGATAGTGCCGTTAAGCTTAACAACTTTTAGTTTTTTTCCTATATCAATTTTTTTTTCTTTGAACTTTTCATTAATCAAAACGCTTGTAAACGGAGTAGCATAGATATCGCAAAGTAGTTTAGGCCAAATATGTGCTATAGCTCCAATATGATCTTCGTGAGCATGGGTTAAGACTAAACCAATTAAATCATCCTTCTTGTCCACTATAAAACCTGGATCCGGATAAATTAAATCTATACCCGGTATTGTCTCATCAGCAAAAGTAACTCCTATATCGACAATAATCCATTTTCTGTTCTCTGGATTACCATAGGCAAATAAATTCATATTCATTCCTATTTCTCCAGAACCCCCTAAGGGACAAAAAATAAATTCTTCTTTTTTCATCTATTTAAGCTGTTCTTTATTTTCTTTAAAAATCTCAATTATACCTTTAATTGTTATATTTCTATCAACGGTAAAAGATCTTCTGATAGATTGTTTAAATAAATCAGCATAGCCTCCTGTAAAAATAATTTTATATTTTTTTTTTGTTTCTTTTTCAATTTTTAATATAATATTATTAATTAACCCAGAATAACCCCAATAAAAACCTGAACGTAAAGCTTCGAGTGTATTTTTGCCAATTATTTTTTTTTGTTTTGTGATGGAAAAAACAGGTATTTGATCAGCTGCACTTACTAAACTTTTTAATGAAAGATCAATCCCAGGAGCAATTATTCCTCCATTATAAATTCCGTTTTTGGTCACAACATCAAATGTAGTTGCAGTACCGAAGTCCAAAACAATACAATTAGATTTATACCATTTGTATACACCAACCGCATTAGCAATTCTATCTGAACCAACTTGATTTTTATTTTTAATATTAATTTTAACAATCTTTTTTATGTTTTTTTCCTTAATTTCTCTCAACTTAATTGCATATTCTTTTTTTAAAAAATTTTCTAAAATTTTTTGATACTTCGGTACTACACTTGAAAATAAAGCAACTCTATATATAGTTTTTTTCTTAAAAATTTTTTTTAGTGCTTTTTTTAAAAAGTTTTTTGAAAAAATTTTATTAGTATTCAAATAAATTGTTTTCAATATTTTAAAAGAATTAATTTCAATAACACAAATTTTTGTAAGAGTATTACCAATATCTCCGATTAATACATTCATTTTATATTTTTAATTCTCAGCCATTAAGTCAGCCTTTTTTTTAAAACTTGAGTAATTATATGAATTTAAATTTAAAAAAAAATTTTCATATGAAAAAATTATTTTGTCCATTATTTCTCTAATTGGAAGTTTAATTTTGGTTTCCAAAAAAATATTTGTAGCTTGATATTCATTATTGATATTTGGATGAGAAACAATATTTATTCCTATTCCTATAATTAAAAATTTTTTATTATTTGAAGTTATTAGTTCTTGTAAAATTCCGCAAATTTTTTTTCTATTTACAAGTACATCGTTTGGCCATTTAAAGGATACATTTTTTTTTTTACAATAATTCTCAATAACACCAGAAAGTATTACAGGATTTATTATCGAAAATTCATTAAATGCTGGATAATTATTTTCCAACGGAAAAAAAAGGGATCCAAATAAGTTTCCTTTATCTGAAATCCATTTTCGTCCGTGTGTACCTCTCCCTTTTGTTTGCATGTCGGCATAAACGCACCCGATTATTTTTTTTTCTTTTTGGATCAAATTTAAAGCCACATCATTAGTGCTTGTAACGCTTTTGAACTTAAAAATTTTAAATTTCATTAAAAAATTACAATCGAAGAAACTACTTCTGTTAGAATTGATGGATAAATAAAGTAAATTAAAATTAATATAGTAGATAAAACTAGTGATGCTTTAAGACCCCAATCATAGTTTTCCTCAAAAGGTTCGATCGGTTCATCAAAATAGATCACTTTTATAATGCTTAAATAGTAAAATGCCGAAACAACTGTTGTTACAAGACCGATGATTGCAAGTGTATACATTTTAGCTTCAATGACAGCCATAAAAATATAAAATTTTGCAAAAAAACCGGCCAAAGGAGGCATGCCAGCTAATGAGAAAAGTATTATTAAAAAACCTAAGGCCAACATAGGATGGTTTTTTGATAACCCAGATAAGTCATTAATCTTTTCATGAAAAACATTTTCTCTCTTCATCATAAAAATGCAGCCAAATGCACCAAGATTCATAACTAAATATATTGTTAAATAAATTATTGTGCTCTGAATTCCTGCGTTAGTTCCTGGAGCTAATCCTGCTAAAGCATAACCCATATGGCCTATAGAGCTATAAGCCATCAGTCTCTTAATATTAGATTGTCCTATTGCTGCAACAGCGCCTAGTATCATTGACGCTATTGATAAAAAAATAATTATTGTTTGCCAGTGGCTGATTACATTTATGAATGGCACATACATAAATCTAATAAAAACTGTTAAAGCGGCTATTTTGGGAACAAGAGCAAAAAAACTAGTGACGGAAGTTGGTGATCCTTCATAAACATCTGGTGTCCACATATGAAATGGTACGGCAGATACCTTAAAAGCTAAACCAACAATTATAAAAACCATACCAAAGACTGCGCCTGTATTTCCTTCATTTAAATTTTCTGAAATAATTTCAAAGTTCGTAGATCCTGTAAATCCGTATATAAGGGAACAACCATAAAGTAAAAGACCTGATGCAAGAGCGCTTAATACAAAATATTTCAAACCAGCTTCGGTGGATCGTTCATCATCTCTCTTAAAAGAAGCTAATATGTATAAACATAAGGATTGTAACTCCAAACCTAGATAAAAAACAATTAGATCATAAGAACTAATCATCAATATCATGCCGAGCGTCGATGCTAGAATAATTATTGGATATTCTATTTTATCAATACTATTATTTTTGATGTAATCTTTGGATAAAAGCAAAACAAATACACAAAATAACAAAGTAAGTACTTTCATAAAAATTGATAACTTGTCTATTATATAGCTTCCATTAAAAATTTTTATTATTTCGTTTGGTTGGTTTAGAACCAGGGCTATTGCAAATATCAAACTTAAAATTGTTAGCAAGTTTACTAATTTAAAACTTTTTTTAATAAAAACGCCCAGCATCAAAAGAAACATTATTGCTATTGATAAAAATAATTCAGGCAAGATATAAACAATTGTTTGCATCTAATTATTTACTTGTGCTAAATGAAAATTCAAATCTGTTTGATAATTATCAATCAAATTATTTACGGAAATATCAATAGTATTAAACAATGGTTCTGGATAAATACCAAAAAAAAGTGTCAAAAATACCAAGGATGCAAAAACATATATTTCTGTTTTATTTAAATCTGCCATTTCTTTTATTTCAGGACTGGCCATTTTTCCAAAAATTACTCTTTTATACAGCCAAAGCATATATGCCGCTGCTAAAACAACTCCCAAACTAGCTAGAACTGCAACAAAAATATTTACCTGAAAAGTTCCAACTAAAACTAAAAACTCCCCTACAAAACCACTTGTTCCTGGTAATCCTAGCGCAGCTAAAGCAAAAATCATAAATACCAAAGCATATTTTGGCATAATATTTACTAATCCGCCGTAAGAGGAAATCATACGTGAATGATATCTATCATACACCACGCCTACACATAAAAAGAGTGCAGCAGATATTAAGCCGTGGCTCATCATTTGAATGATACTTCCGTCTAGTCCTTGCTTGGTTAATGAAAAAATACCTATTGTGACAAAACCCATATGCGCCACGGAAGAATAAGCTATTAACTTTTTCATATCATCTTGCATTAATGCCACCAAAGATGTGTAGATTATTGCAATAATACTTAGAGTAAAAATTAATGGAGTAAAATAATCTGAAGCTACTGGAAATAAACCTAATGAGAATCGTATAAATCCGTATCCTGCCATCTTTAAAAGTATAGCTGCTAAAATTACCGATCCGGCAGTTGGTGCTTCAACATGTGCATCTGGTAGCCAAGTATGAAAAGGCCACATTGGCAATTTAACGGCAAATGAACTGAAAAATGCTAACCAAAGCAAATACTGATACTCTTGGGGTATTCTCATATCTAATAATTTAATTACATCTGTAGTACCCGTAATCCAATAAATAGAAATAATGGCAATTAACATCAAAACAGAACCGAGTAATGTAAATAAGAAAAACTTAAAGGCTGAATAAACTCTCTTTGGCCCTCCCCA
>Ga0207915_100122_pt1 | contig 17439 bp, 12 predicted proteins | sample DeeseametaMP1241_FD_184191 | JGI IMG/M metagenome (GOLD analysis project Ga0207915, IMG submission 184191) | Marine microbial communities from the Deep Indian Ocean - MP1241 (SPAdes) | ecosystem: Environmental > Aquatic > Marine > Oceanic | place: West of Perth, Australia, South Indian Ocean...
ATCGTTTCCCGCATTCTTCGCTACTTTCAGCTCGGCGCTGGTTGCCTGTACACGCGCAAACAAAGCCCTACATTTCGCCTCAATAGCGGGTAGATGATCGACAGACTTACATGCCAGCTTACAGGTGCCGCATTGCATGGCGGCACCCGCAGCCAAGATAACGTCATCTGGGCAAATTTCTCCCACCACACAAATATGAGTATCGCGGAAAACTAATTCAGCAGCCTGAGTATTTTTGAGGAGTTCAACACCCTGTCCGCCTCGATCGCCACACTTAGATCCATATACGTCGCTCAGACTGTTAATTCCGAACCGCCTTATCACGTCATCTCTTTGATAATCCGGTGAAGTGAGTTGCGACCGCAGTTCACTTATGGGCGATGAAGCATCCACCGCTGGTCGATCATTTGGCTTGAGGGCATCCATCACTTCTTCAAAATCCGGCACGTCGTAATAAGCAGTAACCATTGGGTCAGCATGACCGAGAAGTTCAGCCAGAATGACGTAACTTGAAGAACCAGCACGGCGAGTTACAAAGCTCGTCCTCGCGGCGTGTGGGGTATGGATTGGCGACCAGTTCAGTTCGCAAACTTTTGACCCATCAGGTCGGCGTTTCCCTGGATCGAGTTTTGATGCCGGCTTAACTACTATAAGCGGTTTGACGGACATGCCGTTTTCATACAGAAAACCTTGAAGCCCGAGCATTAGATCAGCCCAAACTTCTGGATATCGACTGTCGTGAATAACAGAGCCGTCCTCGTTTGAAAATAACGGTACGATAGGCTCAAATTTTGACTTAGCTCTGCCCTCGTAGCTTCTCACAACATTCGGTATTCTCTTTGCAATCCTATGATCTTGTTGGCGCTTCAACAATTCGACCACACGAGACAGCACCCATATATCAAGCGTATTGCCAACTTTATCAGTATTGATATGAATAATTCTGGTTGGGCCTTCATCGTCAAAATTTACGAGATTTCTTGACCATTGATCTTTATCCAACCATTGGGCGTTTTGTCCGCGCTGACCAGTTTCGATTATAAACATTAGAAGACGAAGCGCACTCAAATTCACACCATTTGATGCCATTTTACACCCAACAATCAGCCGCTGGGGTATTTGCGATATGTTGAATAGCTCATCTTGATAGGAAAAGTTAAACTCGACATCGAGCTGACGTAAATCAATGATATGATTTCCGGCTTGACCAGTAAATTTACATACTTTTTCAGCAGCCTCGGGATGTGCATCCAGATACATACCAATCCGCTCAACCTCGTGAATATACATAAATAACATAGGGTAGACGTCTTTAGTAAACGGAACTTTGTTAGTGCCGGTTGGACGCGGAACAAACGGAATGTCTTTGTGGCTAAATGGCGAAGTGAATTTTGGACCCGTTATGTCTGCAATCTCCCCTCCAATTAGGTTCAGCTCGACCCAATGAAAAAAATCAATAATTGTATATAAGTTTGCTTGTCGCGATGAACTCGTAAGTCCGCGCCTCTTTAGGTATTCAAGGTATGTCGGGAAGGATTTATGGTTGTAAGACTGATCTACGAATGGATATCGTGTGAACTTTAATGGCGAGGCCGGTATAAGTATATTTCCGGAATCTTCCTCTTGAAACATAGGGAGTACTATCGCTATGTAGTCGGCAAGAACATGCAGCGATTTTTTTTGGCGTTCGATGGCTGTTCGTTCTGTATCCTCACGGTAAACCATGTAGTCAGAAAAAAACTTGTCCCAAACTTGTATAGTGCTCTTCGGTGGGGCAACACCTCTCATCTCGAGATCTGGATAGATATAGAAATGGCTCCGGTTGGTCCTTTTCTTCGGTGCTTTGAAGGCATCAATTTCGTTTATAATCACATTAGACCGAGATACTTCATATTGAGCTTCGCTTTTATCGATTTTAAATTCTCGTACGTCGCATTTTAAGTACCCTCGCCCCGCAAAAAACATTATGGCTTTTTCAACAGTCGATGGATTACTTTTACTTCCCCGGTTCTTTTCCGACATAAAAACGTGCAACTGCGCCGCTTCTTCAAGTTTAATGTCAGAAAAGCTTATCCAGTCAGTGCAGTATATCCAAGTTAGTGAATACAAATTTAACGCCTGCCGGATATGCTTACCGAACTTCTTCGTCTCTTCACCGCTTGGTTCGCAGTTCGCCAACTCCCGAAGAACAGAGGAAGGGCTATCCCTTCGCATATGTGGCGGAACGGATTTTTCCATTTTGAAGTAGGCAGGCAGCACAACATGACGAACACACCACGCTGAATACAATACTCTTCGGCAAAAACTTCTTATATTGCTTCGCGTGTCTTTGCTCTCGGTTGCGAAGTAACTCGTGGAGAGCGCTATGGGGTCGTCCGCTCGCGCCTCATTGGTAGCGATTTCACAAAGAGACCCGACAAGTTTATCTACGTTGGAAAACGACTTCAGACCGTTCGCAGCATTGCTCATACATATGAGTTTTTGTCTCAAGCTACGACTGGGATCATCACCAGCCTGCTGTTCCAGTTCCACGAGCGCTGACTGAATATGCTTTTTGAGAGCGTGAATGGTCAGATCATCCGATATGATCGGTTTAGCCGTCAAGTTGATCATCTTGTTCCAGTCTCGCAGATATACTCTTATTGAGCCGCTCGGCATGATATGAGTATTTGTCAGCAATCCACTTCACTAATTGGTCGGCTTCTGGTGCTCCGTTCATCGCATGCATATTCATGAACATCAATTTCGCGTCCAACGCCAGTTTGTCTTGCCGCGCATACTTCATTGTTGTTTCTAAATTTTGATGTCCCATTAGCCTTTGAACCTCAACTGGCCTTAGTCCAAAACTGTCAGGACCAACCGGTGCGTAATTGAGCATATAAGTGCCATAGAAATGGCGAAGAGAATGCGGTGTAAAGCTTGTCAAGTCCGCCGCCCCCTCAGCAATCCGATTTTGAACACGGAGGCAGGCGCGCCTGAACGATTGGATTCTGCTTTTATCGCTGACTTCGAAATAAGGCTTTTGGTCATCCTTCAATAATTGAAATACTATAGCATCGTTTACTCGAGGCTTGTATTCAGTTCTGAAGTAGCGCTCTAACGCATTGAAAAATCGGTCGCGTAGCAGCGGAATAAAATAGGTTTCGCTTAAGGCTCGCCCCTTCCATCTTTTGAAGTAAGATGTTGGCAACTGACTGGCGTAGCGGCGATTGTGCGGATCCACTGCGGCTACAGTCCGATTGTCAAAGTCAATTTGACCCATTTCAAGCAATAGAGCTTCGTGAGATCGCAACCCTGTTCCAGCCTGCAATGCCCATAGTGCCTCGTCTCGTGCGCACGTTGCATTATCAAGCAACCAAGATATATACTCAGGCGGGAAATCTTTGTTCAGGTTGTTACTATTATCTTTACCTCTGACAATTAAGGCCTTTTCAGCAGTTATAATTGGATGATACTTCATGACGTTTATCATCATGCTACTTTGATAAATTCTTGATACCTCAATTTTGGATCTTCGACGAATATTCGCGCCAAAGAGCTGTTTTGGCGCTTTCTCGGACGCACCAACTTCCCAGCTTTCTATTTGACGTACGTGAAGAGCATACTGGTCGCTCTCAAATAAAAACTTATTTATGGCAGCAGCATGGCTTTTAGCAGAGGCCTTGGTTAATTTACTTTGCCCCAATACTTGCCGCGATATCAAATTAAATTTTCCATCAGCACTTCCCCCTGCCATTCTTGCAGGGAGATATTTTTTAATAGCATCTATCATCTGAACCTCACTACAGGGCCATCCAAATACTTGGGCTTGCGTCAAAAAATCTAAGAACGAGGCTACATGGTTAGAATATGTTTCGACGGTTTTTAAGCGAAGCCCTTCTCTTAAAATGCAATCTACAAAAATATCAAATGCTTGAACGGCATTTCCATGATCGTCGATTAGGGAAAACGCCAATACCCCATCGACCAGCCTCGCCACCCTGGTGTAATTCATCATACGCCGAATCCTACATAATAGAATTCAAGATTAGGCGCTAATACGTATTAGTCAATACCGGCGAAAACCACTCGAATTACGCGAAAATTCAACGGAGTAATCAATTAATAAGAGGCTTTAATGAGTTCTTGGTGTCCGGGTAACATAAGAACCCCCAACATCCTGATTAGAAGTCAGGTGCTCTATCCAGTTGAGCTACGGGACCACTCAGGTCATCTCATAGCTAGTTTGCGTGGGATGAGCAAAGCAAAATCTATCCGCAATCCCCATGATATTGTCATCAAGTATCTCCTCTTCCGATAGTGTAAATCACCAATGGCTCCGCACAGGGACCCAATACTTATTGATCTTTGGGGCTTAGCCGTCGGCGATCCCAAGTGATACCGGCACGCACAACACGCGCCGGCGCGCCCACGGCCAAGCTATGTGCGGGGATAACCCCAAGAACCATGGAGCGGCTACCGATCACTGAATGCTGCCCTATCTGCGCGCCTTTCATGATCCTGACACCATGGGCCAACCAGACGTGATCCCCGATTTCGATATCTTGGGGCGGGTTGACCCGTTCCCCCGTTTCTACATCAAGGATCGAATGCATATCACTGACATCCATGGTGATATCCCCGGACAGCATGCAGTCCTCGCCAATCGTAATCGCGCCCGCTTCGTGCAGACTGAGATGCGCCATCATGATCGTGGTGCGATCGCCAATGCGAATATGCGTATCACGCGCGCGGCATCGAAATGACCCCGCCAAACGACAGCCCGCGCCAATATAGACGGCGCTCTCGTGATTCCTGAGCTCAACCAAGCCACCGGAGATCACAGTACCCTCGCCGATCACCACGTGGTTATTGCGCCCGTATATATTAATCCGCACCCCTTCGGCGCAGGTAGCTGTTGGCGATATATCTACCTGATTGTTTTGACCATTATCCGTCACCAAAACGCCAAGATGCGTTTTGCTCACCTATGTCACCTCCCGTAAAATCCGAACAGAAATTCTGTTGTAATGCTGAGTGAACTTAACCTCCCCTTAAGAGTGAGCGTGCTGATCTAGAGCTCTATCAACGCAACATAGAATCGAAATGATTGATTTTGTATAAACAGCTCAAAGCTCTCTTTGCCCGCTATATCGCCGCCCACCTAAGGGCCGTGGGGCGTCCAATGCACATCACGGATCCGTCCGGTGCCACGGTGGGTGCCGTTGATGTATTTGCCGTAAATGACGGGAACTTGAGGCTGGCGGGCTGGACGTTCGCAGATGATATCGTGCTGCATATGAACGGCGTCAAAGTAAGCGCTAAAGCTGACTTGATCCGTGACGACGTGACCAAAGCCTATGGTGGCCCGCGACGGGTCGGGTTCGACCTGACCACGCCGCTCGGCCCGACCGGCTTGCAAGAGATCGGGCGGTTTGGGGTCGAATTTCACCGTGTCCGCAATGGCACCTGGACAATTGCGCGAAGTCTAGAACTCCCTCACCTTTGGTGGGTTCAAGCGCGATTGGTAATCAAATTCGTCATCGCGCTGATGCTGCAGTTGCCTGCCTATGGCGGCTGGCGCGTCAAACGGGACCCCGCTTTTCGCACGCGGATCAAACGGGGGCTAGGGCTATGCCCCATCCACCATGCGCGCGAACTTGACCCTGACCTTTTCCGCGCCAATGCGCCTCCCGTCACAACGGCATCGGTGACGATAATACTGCCGGTATTCAACGCGCATGACCTACTGAAAGAGGCGCTGCGGCGCGTCGTCGACAATACCGATCTTCAGTGGCGCATTATTCTGATCGAAGATTGCTCAACCGATAAACGGATTCTACCGTTGCTGCGCGCGTGGTCCTTGGCCCACAATGACCGTGCGACACTGCTTGAGAATGATCAAAACCTTGGGTTTGTAAAAAGCGTAAACAAAGGGTTGCGCTATGCACAACGCTGGCCCGACACAGTTATTCTACTGAATTCTGACGCCTTGGTCCCGGCGAACTGGGCGAGCCGCCTTATCGGCCCCCTCGTTGAATATCCGCGCGCCGCCACTGTAACTCCAATGTCTAACGACGCGGAAATTTTTACCGCCCCCCTCATATGTGCACCCCAAAAACTTACCGCCGGACAGGGGGATCTTATAGATGTGACCGCCGCGCAGCTTAACCCGCAAAGCTATCGCGTGGCCGCGCCGACCGGGGTGGGATTTTGCATGGCGATCACCCCCAGATACCTCAGAGCTGAACCGCAATTGGATGTCAGTTTTGGTCGGGGATACGGCGAAGAGGTCGATTGGTGCCAGCGCATCAGAGCAGCGGGTGGACAGCATTATTGCGCCGTTAACCTTTTCGTAGAGCATCGCGGTGGACAAAGTTTCGGATCGGAAGAGAAGACGCGTCTCATCGCGAAAAATAACGCTCTTATTTCAAAACGTTATCCCGAATACGATAGAGATGTGCAGCAGTTCATTGCCTCTGACCCATTGAAATCGCCCCGCCTCGCTTTGGCATTGGCTTGGCTAGGGGCACAAGACACGTATCCGGTCTCGATATATATCGCCCACAGTATGGGTGGCGGCGCTGAATCGTATCTGCAACATCGGGTGAAATCAAAACATCACGCGTTGGGCCGTTCCGCTGTTGTAATCAGGGTCGGCGGTGCCATGCGATGGCAAATCGAATTGCATTGCCATGACGGAATAATCTCCGGCGGGACCAACAACCTCGACTACGTCAAACAACTTCTACACCCCATAAAACGGCGACGATTAATCTATTCCTGCGCGGTTGGGGATCAAGACCCGCTGACTATTCCAAGTGCAGTTCTAGAATTGAGCCAAACCGGCCAACAGGTGATAGAGTTTCTCTTTCATGACTACTTCGCAATCTCGCCAAACTACACTCTTCTGAACGATCACGGAGTGTACGATGGCCTACCCCCACCTCACCTAAATGCCCCAGCAACCACAGGTGCACCGATAAGCATGATTCGGTGGCAAAGCGAGTGGGGAAAACTCCTTACCGCATCCCAAGAGATCGTGGTATTTTCTAAAAATAGCAAAGAAATTGTGCGCGCAGCATTCCCCAACTGCGCCGATAAAATTCAAGTTACACCGCATAGAATTTCAGACGCCATGCCCCGTATCCCTCGGCCCCTCAGCCCAAAGCGCCCGGTGATCGGTGTATTGGGCGACATTGGTCTTCAGAAAGGCGCACAGATCATCAGCCGAGCCGCTGATGCGATAGATGTGCAAGGTGTCGGTATGGTCATCGTCGGGAACTTCGATCCCGCCATTCCCCTCCCCCCCTCGGTGCCTATCCATGGAAGATATACCATATCAGATCTGGGAAAAATTGCCGCCCGATACGGCGTGACAGATTGGTTAATACCTTCCGTGTGGCCGGAGACATTCTCGTTTACCACGCACGAAGCTCTGACATCCGGTTTGCCCACCCATGCGTTCGCAATTGGTGCTCAGGGCGACGCAGTTACCAAAGCTGAAAACGGTTTCCCTATTCCCTACTCAACCCAACAGGATTTGGCGGATATTCTGCTGTCTCACGTTAAAAATCACATCACCAAAACCTGGGCGGTGGCCTCATGAGCCAGATCTCAGTTCCCCTAAAATTTTTGCGAAACAATGGCATCGAAGTACTGAACCGGGGTGCTACGTCGATCAACCTGCCCAGACATACCGTGCTCGAAGCCCCGGGGAGCCTGAAATGGACACAGTATGAACACTCGTTAGAGATGGGAACATTCTCGTATCAAGTCTCGGGATACTGTTTTGCCGCACGCATCGGCCGATATTGTTCATTCGGCGAATCCGTTCAAATAGGCCGGCAAAACCACCCGTTAGACTGGGTATCCACAAGCCCCGCTTTCTATCTTGGGGACCGGGTATTCGAACTTGGCCACGGTTTTGAGGCAGCCGAACATTACCACAATTATAGGACAGCTCACAGCAAGCCGCCCACCAAGGTAAAAATCACTACAATTGGAAATGATGTATGGATCGGGCACGGGGCGTATATCGCCGCCGGGGTCACCATTGGCGACGGCGCAATAATCGGTGCGCATTCGGTCGTGACCCGTGACGTTGCCCCTTATGCAGTCGTCGCGGGGAATCCGGCCACTCTCAAACGAATGCGCCTACCGCCGAGTTTCATCAGTCTCATGTTAAAGTGCCGCTGGTGGCAGTTTGCGCCGTGGCAGATGGATCACCTTGATCCGTCGGATGTGCTGGAATTTTGTAGAGGGGTAAAGACAATGCTCAAAGATGTCGCGCCTTTCGCACCCCCGACGCTGGATCTGCGATCGGAAAACATTCAGTGAAAAAAGTCGCATTTTTACATATTCCCAAAACCGCGGGCCAATCTGTGCACTCGGAGCTCACTAAAATTTATGGCAACGCTCGAACCTCTCCTGTTCGCGTTCACCACCAAGCTTCTTCAGACGGTCAATTTCCCAACGGGTATGACCTTTACTCGGGTCACCTAGATTGGTGCCGCCTTCGTGAGACCCAGACAGATACCTTTGCGTTCACGGTACTTCGCGATCCATTTGAAAGGATCGCTTCTTTCTATTTTTATTTAAGAAATAAGGCCTCACGCCTCACGGACAGCCTACTCTCGTCGCCTGGGCATATGGGGTTGTACAAAGTAAAAAATTGCTCCCCCGCCGCATATTTCTTTGGCGGAAGTCCCGCTTGGCAACAGTTCATTAAGGATCACTACGACAATTTTTACTGTAGCTATCTCGCCACCGGGAAAGTTCGCGGGGCGGCCGAGGTCTGCCATTTCTCGAAAGATATGCTTGTTGGTCAAGCGATAGGCGGCGCGCGGAAACTAGATAGGGTTTATCGCTTAAGCAGTTTAAATCTTCTTGAAAATGACATTCATAACCTGACGGGGCATCGCCCTTCGATTGTAAAAACGCGCATCAATGTTGGGCCAAAAGGGGTTCAGACAAGCCGTTGGCAAGATCTAATGACTCTGATCAACGATAAACCGGCACAGGAAAGACTGGCTGCGTTTGCTGAGGCTGACATATCCCTGCTTGATCACCTCAAAGACGAGGGTTTGTTAAATTAACACCGCTTCAGAACCGTTTGAGTTGTGCAAGCGCGCGCAGGGCTAGATCGCCCGCCTGTGTTTGCCGGTAGATTCCGAGCGAAGTCAGTGCTGCGCGACCCTTAGTGTGACTTTGGGATCGCCAATCGAGAAACCTCAATAATTGCTCGCGAGCGGTCACCGTCAGAACGGGAGCAATTCGGTACATCGCGGCCGCATTTGCATCGATCCAATTCACCAACGTACCATCCGCCATGTATCGAGCCCTGCGCCGTAAATGACGAACAGGCGCGCCCACAAGATTTGCACCGTGTTGCCTGTATAATACCCCAGGTTTCTGATCATGAAGAATACCAAACCCTGCGCCTGTGATCGCCTGGTACATCCACCAATCATGAAAAGGGGTTTCCGCAACGTCGGTAGTACTTAAAATGCTACGCAGATAGTTGGTGACGATAGGCGGAATCACAATCGTATTTCCGCGCAAAACGTTCTGTACGATTGCATTTCCAAAACGATAAGGGCGGTTCAGCATTGGGGACGTTCCCAACCGCCCCCCCGTTTGGTCCACATAGTAACTTCTACTACTGTAAACACATCTACCACCCAGCCGCCCGACGAGCGCGACAGCACGGGATAGTTTGTAAGGCAGCCAGATATCATCCTGATCGGAAAACGCCACCCACCTCCCGTCTAACTCTTGGTTTTTCAACAATTTATAATAATTGGCGGCAACGCCACTCTGAGGCCCTTTGAGCAAGTGAATATCATGGTGCGGTGTTTCCGCTTTGAAATTTTCAAGCGCCCCCCAGGTGCCATCGGTCGAGCCGTCATCGCTTGCCCAAAGGCTCCAATCCTGATGCGATTGCCCGCGGATTGAGGCCAGCTGATCTGCCAAAAACATGCCACCGTTCTTCGTCCCCATTAAAATGTGAACATGCGGTTCCGTCATCCCAAAGTCCTTCGTAGTTTAGTCGACTTTCTCTGAACTACTTCGCGCGAATTAATAAACTGTGAGGACTATTGAATTAGGCACTGAGATCATGACCCATAATCCTGCCCAATCAACGACCACGCACCATACGCACGCGGCGCGCAAACAACAAAAGCTGCGCGAGCGTAAGGAAGCTTTGCGACGCATCGAAAAAAAACGGCATGATAGGGCGCTTGCCGTTGCGGCGCGGGAAAAGAAACGAGAAACCGCCTCTCAAGCGACTATTCTGACGCTGCCAGTCGCATCGATCGTCCCGCCTGTGCCACAAGCGCGCCTTCACCTACGTCATCGGCTTTCTTTTGTCAGCTTTATCATCATCGTTCTCGGGACCAGCCTGTTCGTGTCATGGTACCTTTGGGAGCGCGCTGCAGATCGCTATACCTCTATCGCAGGATTTGCAGTCCATAGCGAGGATATGAGCTCGCCTGTCGAACTCTTGGGTGGGGTTGCAAGTCTTTCGGGGTCCGGTGCCGCGGACGAAGAAGTTCTGTATCAATTCATTCAAAGTCAGCACTTGGTGGAGATAATCGATAAGTCTCTGAATTTGCGAAAAATATGGTCGCCCCCCGCAACAAACTCTGATCCGATTTTCGGCTACCACGCCCCTGGTACGATCGAGGATCTGACCAAATACTGGGGTCGCATGGTCAATGTGTATAGCGATAGTAGCACCGGTCTGATCGAGGTTAAGGTGCAAGCATTTGCTCCCGAAGACGCGCGGGCCATTGTCCAAGAAATCTATGCTGAAAGCGCACAACTGATACATGAACTTTCCGCGATAGCGCGCGAGGATGCTACCCAACATGCTGAAGAAAACTTGGCGCGCGCAGCGCAGCGCCTCAAGAAAACGCGGCTTACGCTGGCCGAATTCCGCATGAGGAACCAATTGGTGAGCCCCGATACACCGCTTCAAATTCAAACTGGGTTATTGGCATCTTTAGAAGCAGAAATGACGGAAACGTTGATTAGCATCGACATGCTAAAACACACCAGCACGCCAACCGATCCCCGCTTGAAGCAAGCGCAACGAAGGCGCGAAATAATAGCAGCGCGTATCTCGCAGGAGCATCAGAAATCGAATGCCATGCAGGGTGCAATGCACTCCATTGGTTTCGCGGATCTTTTTGGGCAGTTTGAAAGCCTAAAGGTCGATTTGGAATTTGCTGAACAGTCTTATACCGCCAGCCAAGCCGCCTTTGATACCGCGGTTGCAGAGGGGCGAAAAAGATCAAAATACTTGGCGGCGCATATCCCTCCGACACTTGCAGAGACTTCGATTTATCCAAATCGCCCTTTTCTTCTAGGCGTCACATTCGCATCTAGCTTCGCCCTGTGGGCGCTCATTATGCTGGTTTGGCACTCCTTACGAGATCGGCACTAGGATCGCCGATGATTGTCTTTCGAAATTTGACCAAAACCTATCATGTGCGGGGGCGACGGAAGACAGTCGCTTCAAATACTAACGTTATTTTTCCCACTGGTATTTCTGTCGGGCTGCTAGGGCGGAACGGCGCGGGAAAATCTACGCTGCTCAAGATCATTGCGGGGGCAACTGCCCCTACATCAGGCGAGGTCATCTCTGATGGCAGTGTATCCTTCCCAGTTGGCTTTGCTGGGTCGTTCCACCCCGACATGACGGGGGCACAAAACACGCGCTTCGTGGCACGGATTTATGGTGCAGACACGTCTGCACTGGTCGACTACGTCGCCGATTTTTCCGAGCTTGGGGTTCACTTTCATCTTCCATTCCGAACATACTCCGCCGGTATGAAGTCGCGTCTGGCTTTCGGCGTTTCCATGGGGCTGCAGTTTGACACCTATTTGATTGACGAAATCACCGCTGTCGGAGATGCGCGGTTCAAACAGAAAAGTCGTTCCATTTTTATGGACCGCCTGTCCCGATCTGGTGCAATATTTGTAAGCCACTCCAATGGCATGCTACGAGAACTATGCACTGCAGGCGCTGTTCTAGAGTCCGGAAATCTAGAATATTTTGCCGACATTAACGATGCGATAGCACATCACGAATACAACATGGGGAAATGATCAGCTCATCCCAAGGCGTACCGTATGACTCCATCTCTTCTGCCGGAAAACACCAAGCTTGCCTATTGCATCGGGGCTCAGAAAGCCGGCACGACTTGGCTTTATGAAACCTTGCGCACCAGCAGTCAGATTCATTTTTCGCGCAATAAGGAACTTCATTATTTCAATGTGATCGCGGGTAAGTCTGACCAGGTTTTTGACCTACGTATGAACACGGCGAAAACCTTGGCAAGGGAACTGGTGTCAGAACGCGGCCCCAAGAATCGGCGCAATCTTAGGGTCCTCAGCGAATTGGCTGACCTTTTGTCTATCTACACGGATGCGCCTGAACATCACGAGGCTTATCTTTCCTATCTTACTCAGGGATTTAGCGGCCAGCCTGTGATTTGCGACATCACCCCGGCTTATGCGATACTGGACGCAAAGGACTTCTCTGAAATGGGGAGCCTTGGCGAAAGTTGTTTCATCTTTATTTTGAGGGATCCGATTGATCGTATGTGGTCCCAAATCAGAATGGCCGTTAGCGCGGATGCCGCCCAGGTAGCCGACTTTCAAACGGCTTGCGAGGCGCGCGCGCAGCATTTGATCGACAGTAAACGGCTGCCTAAGTTAGAGCGGGCGAACTATCGGCGCACGATGAGCGAGCTGGAAGCCGTGATCCCTCCACATCGAATTAAATATGTATTTTACGAAGACCTTTTTCACGCTCATACCATGCGCGATATCTGCATGTTCTTAGGTATTTCGCCGATTTCACCCAAAGCTGATCTTCGCAGTAATTCTGGTCGCCACGCCATGTTGCCAGAGCACCTAAAACACAGTTTTAGAGAGGCCTTTGCCCTACAGTATGACTTCATTTTAAATCGTTTTGGCGCGGCTACGCCCGCACGATGGCAGGTCAACAGCGCGCAGAGGGTACCAGGATGATAGGTCGGGTCGCACGCGGACGAAATACAATGGTCTTTGCGACGCCACGCATTATCGTCGCGCTGATGCTTCGCGAAATCGGGACCAGCTATGGCCGGTCCCCGGGTGGGTATATTTGGGCATTGGCTGAACCCGTTCTCGGGATCGCGCTGTTGACCGCAATATTCTCGATCGGGTTTCGTATACCCCCGCTCGGAAACAATTTTCCGATCTTTTACGCTACAGGTTTGCTGCCCTTTTTGATGTTCGTCGATCTCAGCAACAAGGTCGCGCAGGCGATCAACTATTCGAAACAGCTACTAGCCTACCCGCGCGTGACTTTCGTCGACGCCATCTTGGGGCGGTTCATCCTCAATTTTCTCACTCAGCTTCTTGTAGGCTTTATCGTACTGAGTGGGATCATTTTTCTGTTTGATACGCGGGCCGCAGTAAATGCATCAGATATCATGTCAGCTTTGACGATGATTGCCGCGCTTTCCCTGGGCGTGGGGATATTCAACTGTTTCATGATGTCGATGTTTCAGGTCTGGCAACGTGTCTACGGGATTTGCACGCGGCCGCTTTTGCTACTGTCCGGCGTCATCTTTTTATACGAAACGATACCCGAACCCTACCGCAGCTATCTTTGGTTCAATCCGCTGATCCACGTGGTCGGCGACGTCAGGTCCGGATTTTATCATAACTACGACGTACCCTATGTCTCCTCAGCCTATGTCTATGCCGTTGCCGCAATACTGGGCCTTTTTGGCCTTGTGTTATTAAGGCGCTATCACCGTGACATTCTGGAACGGTAACGATCCCAGCGTGGCAGTTTAAACTTTAAAAGCTTTCGAAGTCGCCGTTTAGGATAGATAAGTTTTCGACGCCCAACAGGTCCAGTGTTTTGCCGCTGCCAAAATCCAGCACGATATGCCCCTCGGCCCCTTTGCGTGCGAAGGTTTGAAGCTGGCTCATCGATAAACTTCCCCCACCCCAAAGGGCAGAATCCAGCGAGAGAGTGTCAATTTCGTTTTGAAAGCTCAGGATTGTGTCTTGGCCTGCACCATAGATAAACCGATCTGCCCCGATCCCACCGGACAGCACGTCGTTTCCCGCGCCGCCGTCAAGCGTATCGTGACCGGCACTGCCTTTGATCAAATCATCGCCGTCTCCGCCGATCAGCTGGTCGGCACCATTGTCGCCCGACAGCGTATCGTTCCCGGACCCACCGTTAACCGTATCGTTGTTGATCCCCCCGGTAAGACGGTCATTCCCGCTGTCCCCCTGCAAGAAATCTGCCCCCGCATTTCCGAAAAGCTGATCATTCCCGCTGCCGCCAAGCAGTTGATCCGCACCGGCGCTACCCTCCAAACGGTCCTTGCCGGCACCGCCCCACAGGCTATCGGCATTTAGCCCGCCGATCAGATGGTCATCGTCCCCATCCCCATAGAGTCTATCCGCACCGTTATTGCCTATTAACGTGTCGTTCCCGTCGCCACCGCCAAGCGCGTCATACCCGTCGCCGCCCCACAGGGCGTCGTCCCCATCGCCAGCGCGCAAAGTGTCCCAGCCGATACCGCCCCAGATCTGATCCCCCTCGGTACCACCCTCAATCAGATCGCTTCCGCCGTTGCCATAGATCGTATCGGCCCCAGCTTCGCCAAGAATCGTATCATTGCCGCCTGCGCCCATCAGCCTGTCGCCATCCGCGCGCCCGCTGATATGATCATCGGCCGCATCCCCTTCCAGCACATCCGACTGCGGCGTGCCAACCAGAACCAACGGGATCGGTGCGGTGGGAAGGGATGGCGTATCTGGTTCCTCTGGCAGGGTCCAATCCGGCATGAAACGCGACTGCCCAATCAGATCGAGCGCTTGAACATCATCCTCGCTAAGGGACTGTCCGTTCGATGTTTTTATCTCTAGCCGCTCCTCACCAAAAGACAGAACGGCACCGTCTTTGGTCGAAGATATGGTCAACTGAGACCCATGTCTCAGGAACGGCCAGGCCGACAGATCAATGCTGTCCTGCGCGCTGTCGAAATCGGCAATCGTATCGGCCTCCCCATCTGCGGAAAGGACAAAAAGATCGCGGCCGGAGCCGCCGGACAACAGATCACGGCCGCCGCCATCTCGCAAAATATCATCCCCTACGCGCCCAGCGATATGGTCCGCGCCATCCCCACCGGCTAGCAAATCGTCCCCCGTGCCGCCTGTCAGCGTGTCAGCTTGATCACCCCCTGTTGCCGCCGCAACCCGGCCCGAAATATCCACCGTAAAAATGCTCAGCCCCGCTTCGGCACCCGAGGCGACGGCGAGGTGCAGTAAATCTCCTTGTACCGAAAAGTTAAGCGCCGACACCGCGTCAAGCGTGCTCCCTTCCGTGTCTTCGATCGACACCAGATGCATCAACCGGCCATCGTCCATCAATTCGAAGACCGAAACACCGTCATCTCCGCCCGCCGCCGCCACATAGGCGCGGCCGTGATGTGTTGCGGTCTCGATCACATGCACCCCGTCAAAGCGCGTGTCCCGCGTGTCGAGGACGTGATCCGTTAAGGTTAATGCGCCATTTGCCCCCAGCATCGCGACGCTCAAACTCGCGCTTCCCGCCGCGGCCAGTATCGCAAATCCATGCCCCCCAACCTCTACAAAGGCTGTCGCGCTTGGCCTGCCGATCCCCACGCCATCCTCCGCAGCGATACGAGAGACTTCTCGCGGGATACCATTCCCATCCAATTTGAACGAAATAAATGCGTCGTCCCGCGCCGAGGACGCCAGCAGATACGGCGTGCGTCCGACATACCCGACGCTCAGGCCGGTCAGCCCTGCCTCTGACGCGACGCCACTGTCGCCCGATATGCGCGTCAGCGCCCCATTGTCGCCCATGCGCCACGACCCGATGCTATCCGCCCCCCGCACCAGCCCGTATAGATGGCTCTGCCCGCCCAAATCCAACGTCTCGACGGCCAGTAACTGGGCAGGCACGGCACCACCGGTCACGGCAGAAACGTCACCAAAGTGCCCATCATCTGTTAACGCAACGCGGGTGAGCGCGGCGTTATCCGCCCCCGTGAGCAATAGCGCACCGTCTACGACCTCCAGCCTGCTGGTGACCCCGGCCCGCGTGTCCCCGGCGATCGCCCGACTGTCCAGAAACCGAAGCCCCCCTTCCGCATCAATGCGATAGGCCAGCAAGTCACCGCCACCAAAGCGCGAGGTCGTGTACAGCACCGCCCCGCCAGAGGATTGGACAACCGCCATATCCGTCACCCCGGTCAGCGCCATATCCTCCCGCGCGGACAATGTGGTTTTATGCTCAAGCTCCATTGGTTTATTCCCCTACATGTTCCGGGGATAAAGATGGGCCGAATTCCTTAACGGCAGCTTCAGGTTTTAAGGCGGCAATGTGGCCCTTTCATACAATTTTCGGTTTTCGCAGATCAGAGGTATAGGCCACCGCTTTGCGTCGTCCCCGCAATATCACCCGGCAGCACGGTCCCGCCACTTTGCACCACAGCGTTGCTGCTCACGTCAAAACGTTTGCCCGTGGCTGTGCCGGTGAAAACATGCCCGCTGAAATCCGCCTGCCCGGCCATCTCGCAGCTCACAAACGCAGTGGCAAAGTCGGGCGTATTCGCCAGCGTCACCGTCTGCATCCCCCGCGCCAGTACGGCCCCCTGCGACAGACGCAGATGATACGCGGCATCGCCGTCGATAACATACGAACCCGCCCCCTCGACGCGCCCGCCGACAATATCCAGATGTCCCCCCGCCGCGCCAAAGATGACCTCATCAACCTCCAACACCGCTTCCGGCAACACCCGGATCGCCGGGTCGGCACCGGAGGTTTCTATCCTCATACCCCGCAAACTCAGACGCCCCGAAACCAGCTCGATCACCGACCCTGTCGCTGTCATCGTGACCGCGTCGGGGTCGCCGGTATTCCCGACAAGTTCAACCAGACCTCCCCCCAATGCCGCGCTTACCGCGACTGGCATAGGGCCCAGATCATAGCTTCCATCCGCCAACTGAACCGTGACGGCGTGGCCTGCGCTGTCCAAACGGACGACTTCCTCCATCGCACGGCCTAGCGACGCAAAGGCAGCCGCCCCCGTGCCCCGCCCACTTTGCCCGTCGCCACCCTGAAGCGGGTTCACATAGTAAACGCGAGCGGCAGTCAGCCGCTCTCGCCAACCCGAGACTGGGGCGGTCACACGCCCGCTCGCCGCTTCAATGCGCAAAGCTTCCGCCCAAGTCGCGCCGTCTGCGCTGACCTTAATGGCGAAATCATCGCTCCCCGAGGTCCCCATCTCGGCCCGCCCCCCAAAGGCGGTCTGGAACAGCAGGCTGGCCGTGTCCCCTTCCGCCGCCTTGTTGACCTTCACCTGATGCCCCGCCCCGGCATTGTTGAACAGCACCGCATCCGACGCCACA
>Ga0207915_100132_pt1 | contig 16503 bp, 9 predicted proteins | sample DeeseametaMP1241_FD_184191 | JGI IMG/M metagenome (GOLD analysis project Ga0207915, IMG submission 184191) | Marine microbial communities from the Deep Indian Ocean - MP1241 (SPAdes) | ecosystem: Environmental > Aquatic > Marine > Oceanic | place: West of Perth, Australia, South Indian Ocean...
ATGCTTATCGGTTAAGGTACGGCACAAATACAGCATGCCACCACATTCAGCCACAATCGGTTTATTGGCATTAATATGTTCACATATCGCCTGACGCATCGACATATTTTGGCTGAGTGTTTCCAGATGTAGTTCAGGATAGCCGCCGGGCAGATACAGACTGTCTACTTCTGGGAGTGCTGCATCTTGTAACGGTGAAAAAAACACCAGCTCAACACCCATAGCGGTTAAACAATCCAGATTTGCCTGATAAACAAAGGCAAACGCTGCATCCTTAGCCACCCCGATGCGAAGATCTTTTAATAATGCGGGTAAAGCTTCAAAAGGCTGATTGTTGATTTTGATTTGCGGTAAAACAAATTCGGGATTGAGCTGCAGGCTGTCTGCCAGATTATCCAGACGCTCACTCAAATCAGTGAGTTCATCAGCCTGAACCAAACCCAGATAACGGCTGGGCAGGCTTTCCGTTTGACGTGGCATAGTAGCAAGGCAGGGTAGATCATCTGGTAAAGCGGATGTCAGCATTTCAGCATGTCTGGCACTGCCCAATCGATTGGCCAGAACGCCAGCCATAGTCACATCCTGACGAAATTTGGCTAAGCCGAACGCTAAAGCAGCAAATGTTTGTGCCATGGCACTGGCATCAATCACCGCTAACACCGGAATTCCTAAAATGGCAGCCAGATCAGCTGTGGAGGGAGCGCCATCAAACAAGCCCATCACTCCTTCAATCAGAATGATATCTGCCTGTTTGGCGGCGTCGGCAATCAACAGTCTGGAGTGAGTTTCACCCACCATCCATAAATCAACTTGATAAACCGGATGGCCGGAGGCAAATGACAAGATCATTGGGTCCAGAAAGTCTGGACCCACTTTGAAAATTCGGACCTGTTTACCCTGACGTCGATAATGCCACGCCAAGGTCGCGGTAACAGTTGTTTTACCTTGACCTGAGGCGGGGGCAGCAATAATCAGCGCAGCGCAGGTTTGCGGCTGCTTTGACATTAACGTAGCTGATTACTGCGCTGGCTCAAATTGGCAAAACGGAAGCTGATATGAATTACCGCGGCAGCAGCAATGTAAAAGCTTAATTTACTCAGGTTGCCAGGATAGGACTGGACGAACCGGGTCAGATACTCAGCCATGGTTGGATCGACATAACGACCTGAAAACCAGTAAAAACCACCGCCACTGAACAGGCCGGCAACTGCGGTAATCGTCACCAGCGTCATCGCCAGTGTAAACAGAGCCGTCCAGTTAAATTGGTATTTGGATTGAAGCCTGCGACCTGCAAGCCACAAACTGCCATATGCGGGTAACATAAAGCCATAGGCGGGTGAGACACAGAAATTACTGGCACCGCCTATGTAAACCGACATCAAATCCAGCACAACAGCCAGACCTAAAAAAGCCGGAAACCACAATTTTGAGGCCAGATAAAATCCGGCGAGCAGAAATACTGCCCAGGAGGCGCTGGGTAAAACGTTGATATCGGCAAAATGATGACCACGAGTCATCACCATTAAAAAAGCAAGAAGCGCAGCCACGATCAGTTGCTGACGTTGAGACAATAACGACATTGAGGTTCTCCGATGTGCTCACCCGCACAACTTGGTTAATAGTATTTTCGGTCAACAGACCAGGATATTTCAGGCCGGTCTCCGGACTCATGAGCGGTGCTATCACCGGTTGAACACCTTCCCGTATTAGATACAGTGGCTTAACGTTCAACCTGAACTCATTTACCGTTGCGGGGGCAGTGTCGGGTTTATCCAATGTCTGGCTGCACCGACTTCCCGTTTCATCACTTTCGCGACACCTGAAACTGCCGACAGAATAAGGATTAGCAAGCTATATTGTCAATTTGGAAATCATTTATTGCTCTTATCAGGTTTGACGATAAGTCATGGGAGATTTAATATGCGCGGCTCTTCAGGTGCTTTGATACCCATCAGAGTTAAACGGGAAGTTGGTGCAAAACCAACACTGCCCCCGCAACGGTAAACGTTGAAAATACATCCAAATCAGCCACTGCGATTAATCGTGGGAAGGCGGGTGTACTGGCACAAGCCACAACGTGAGTCCGGAGACCGGCCTGAAGTTCATCACAACCAACGCGTGTTGTGTGACTTTATTAATCCGGATCGCGGGTGAGCGTATCCCCAGGAGACAATATGAAACCTTTAACAAAGGCCATGCCTTTGCGCGTCTGTGCACGTCTTACATTAGCGGCACTGGCTACTTCCACCTTCTCTGTTACGGCTCTTGCTGAACAGGAATCCCTTGATGCAATGACGATTACTGCTAATCGGATGCCTACCGAAAATGCTTTGGCACCCAATACCGTTATTACCCGTGCAGATATTGATCGTTTGCAGATTAATAATTTGCCCAGCTTACTGTCACGGTTTCCAGGTATGGATATTTCAAACAGCGGTGGCTTAGGGAAAAACAGCAGTGTCTATTTACGAGGCACAAATTCAGATCATGTGCTTTTTTTAGTTGATGGGGTTAAATGGCATTCTGCTACATCAGGGGGGGCTGCCATCCAGGACTTTCCGGTAAATCAGATTGAACGAATTGAAATCGTGCGTGGACCAAGGTCTGGTTTGTATGGTTCAGAAGCGATTGGTGGTGTCATTCAGATATTTACCCGGCAAGGTAAAAACCAAGATCCAACCCCCTATGCTTCGGTGGGTATTGGTAGTCATAACACTAAACAGGCGAGTGCGGGCGTAAGTGGAGGTAATGAAACGACTCGTTATCATGCCAATTTCACGCATCAATCAACCAATGGAATTAATGCCCGAGAACAAGATAATCCGGATCATGATGGTTATCGAAATAATAGTGTTTCAGCAAAAGTTGATCACGATATCAATAAGGACTGGAGTGTTGGAGCCAATTTTTTACGCGCTCAATCACAAAATTATTATGATAGTTTTTCCCTGACCGAAGATTTTTATGCTGATAATATTCAACAGGTTATGGGGGTAAATTCACGTTATCAATTCACGGATAATTGGCTAATGTCACTTAATGTATCTGAATCCCGCGACGAGTCAGATAATTATGCGGATGGAATTGCTGACGGCACGTTCAATACCCGTCATCGGTTTTTCAGTCTGGTTAATACTTTTATGCTGTCAAAACAGCAACGTCTCAATGTAGGGCTGGATTATGATAACGATCACATTGAGGGCACGATTGATTATGATGAAACCTCACGTGATAACAAGGCGATTTTTATCAGCTGGCAGGGGCAAGCAGGTAATCACAGTTGGTTATTAAGTACTCGCCATGATGATAACGAAGCCTATGGTGAAGAAACGACTGGCACTGCAGAATGGGGCTATCAATTAACACAGGCACTTCAGTTTACGGCGAATGTTGGAACTGCATTTAAAGCCCCAACATTTAATGAACTTTATTATCCAGATGTTGGTTTTTTTGTTGGCAATCCAGATTTGGAAGCTGAAAAATCCAAAAACTATGGCGTTGGTTTGTTAGGTAACACGGATTGGGGTACTTGGGGAGTTCACGCTTTTCAGAATAAAATCCGTGATTTGCTGGTGTATCAATTTCCCACCACTGAAAATGTAGCTGAAGCCAAAATTAAAGGTATTGAGTTTGATTTGAGCACAACGCTATTGAATTGGCAGGTACAGTTCAATGCGACTGTGCTTAACCCTGAAGATGAAGAGACTGGTAATAAGCTACCACGCAGAGCACAGCGCATGGCTAATCTGCATGTTGATCGCAAGTTTGGCGATTGGTCAATTGGTGGCAGCTGGAAAGTCAGTGACTATCGTTTTGATGATGCCGCTAATAACACACGTTTAAATGGTTATGGTCTGGTGGATTTTCGAGTAGCTTATCAGATTGATAAGGACTGGTCGGTTAAGTTAAATGCAATGAATGTATTTGATAAAAATTATCAAACTGTAAATAATTTCAATACCTTGGATCGCACTTATATGCTGACATTACATTATCAGCCATAGTCTAAAATGGTAGTCCATGCTCAGTCTACATTGACTGAGCATGACTTTTCGCTTCACGTCAAAAGTTACCATTTCTGATAAAACCCGATTTCATTGTTCGTTCGTTCGCTTACATATTTTTTATCTTGCTAAGCAAGCAAGGATAAAGCTGGTCAGCAATAAGGCTTATCTTTTAGAATGGCAGGATTTTCCAGCTATTTCAGAGTTGTCATGACCGATCTTAAAGACAAAGGTTTTGCCACCCGTGCAGTACGTGCCGGACAGGTAAGAACGCCCGAAGGCGAACATTCAGAACCAATTTTCCCAACTTCCAGTTTTGTGTTTGATAGTGCAGAACAGGCAGCAGCAAGGTTTGGCGGTGATGAACCTGGCAATATCTATTCGCGTTTTACCAATCCAACCGTGCGCACCTTTGAACAACGCCTCGCATCTCTGGAACAAGGTGAATCCTGCGTAGCTACTGCTTCAGGCATGTCCGCTATCCTCGCCACATTTATGGGATTATGCGCTGCCGGAGATCATATTGTTTCTTCACGTAGTGTGTTTGGTACGACACGGGTTTTGTTTGATAAATATCTGAGCAAATTCGGTTTGCAGACAGACTATGTGCCTTTAACTGATCTGGCAGCCTGGGAAGCGGCAATCAAGCCTAATACCAAAGCGTTATTTCTGGAAACACCTTCTAATCCACTTAACGAAATTGCCGATTTAGCTGCTTTATCGGCTTTGGCTAAGCAGCATGACTGTCTGTTAATTGTTGATAACTGTTTCTGTACACCGGCTTTGCAGCTACCGTTATTACTCGGTGCTGATATCGTCATTCACTCGGCTACCAAATATATAGATGGGCAAGGACGTTGTGTGGGTGGTGCGGTGGTCGGTGATGCACAACGTGTTGGAGAAGAGGTATACGGCTTTCTTAGGTCAGCTGGTCCAACCATGAGTGCATTCAATGCCTGGACTTTTCTGAAAGGTTTGGAAACACTGGATTTACGCATGAAAGCGCATTCAGCCAATGCCAATCAACTGGCACATTGGCTGCAGCAGCAGAAACAGGTTACCCAAGTGTTCTATGCCGGACTCGAGTCGCATCCAGGTCATCAATTGGCTAAACAGCAACAATCTGACTTTGGTGGCATTATTGCGTTTGAAGTTGAAGGAGGGCAGGAAGCTGCCTGGAAATTGATTAATGCCACACAGTTTATTTCGATAACGGCCAATTTGGGTGATACCAAAACTACTATCACTCATCCGGCCACAACAACTCATGGTCGAGTGTCAGTTGAGGCGCGAGCTGAATCTGGTATAAGTGATGGCATGATACGTTTGTCAGTAGGCTTGGAAAATGTTGAAGATATTCAACAGGATATCCAGCGCGGATTGGATCTTCTTTAAGCCTCACAAGTAAATTACTGAACTATCGGCATAAAACCTGCATATTAAATCTTAAATAAAACAATTCGCGTCAGGAAATCGTCAGTAATGACAATTTCTGCCGCTTTTCAAGTCAAACAGGTTGTTTTTATGCAGAGAATATTTAGGTTCCTACTGGCCTTGCCAATCCTCATCTGGTTTGCGATTCCAGCATTGGCAAATGCGGAAACCGATGCAGATGTGCGCATTATTATTGATGTGTCCGGCAGTATGAAATACAACGACCCTCAGAATTTACGAGCACCGGGTTTACGCTTGTTGGGTGGTTTGATGCCAGGTGATGCTGAGAGCGGTGTCTGGACCTTTGCCCGTTACGTTAATATGTTGGTTCCACTAAAAGAAGCGGATGACCCATGGCGGCAATTGGTTCAGCAAAAATCTTCTGAAATTCATTCTCATGGCTTGTTCACCGATATTGAACAAGCTTTGCAAAAGGCCACAGCTAACGTCAGTTCAGCTGATAAAACCAAAAAGCGCAGTATTATCCTTTTATCTGATGGTCTGGTTGATTTGCATCAGGGAAAAGCATCCAGCGATCAATCACGCCAGAACATCATCAACAAGTTGTTGCCACAAATAAAACAAAAAGGCTTTCGAATCCACACGATTGCCTTGTCTGAAGATGCTGATCACGAACTGCTTAAACAATTATCACTGGCTACAGATGGCTGGTATCACCAGGTGGATAACGCTGATGAGTTGGAACGTGTTTTTCTGCATTTGTTTGAACAAGCCACTCAACGTGATTCAGTTCCACTGGTGGATAATCGTTTCACCATTGATAACAGCGTCAATGAAATGACGATTTTGGTGTTTCGTGAAAAAGAAACCGACGTCACCCAATTGATTCAACCTGATCAAAAAAATCAATCACACGAAAAGCATGAGTCCTCAGTAAGCTGGATGCAGGAAAAACATTTTGATTTAATTACCATCGACAAACCAATGTCTGGAGAGTGGTTTATTGATGGCAATATCGATCCGGATAATCGGGTAATGGTTTTAACAGACCTGCGAATGGAAACAATTGATCTGCCAAATAATATTCTGGCTGGAGAACAGTTTGATATTGTCGCCAAATTAACCGACCATGGTAAACAGATCGATCGACAGGATTTTCTGCAACTGGTTACCGCAGAGTTAAGCACTCAACCATTGCAGGGTGAACCGATCAATAACAAAATGACCTTAAATAACCAGACGGCGACGTTTATGGCAAATTTGGGCAAGCTGTTTGACAGCGGACAAAATGATATTGTGATCACCGCAAAGAGTGACACATTTGAGCGTCAGCGACGGCAATCAGTCAATGTCGTCGCATTACCGTTTGATGTTACTGTGACGCAACTGGACGGTGATAGCCGCAGTCATCGGCTTTCGATGTCTGCTGATGCCAGTATGATTGATCCTCAATCTCTGCAAATCTCTGCTTTACTCAGTGCACCAGATGGCAGTGAATTCCCCTACGAAGTATTACGGCAGTCTGAATCTGAAAATGCCTGGCAGTTGACAGTGGCCGATTTACAACCTGAAACCGCTTATCAATTATCGTTGCAGATTCGGGGGGAAACTCCGGCAGGACGGAATGTATTTTTACAACCCAAACCCATTCAGTTACTTGATGAAGCCGCCGGTGCGTCACTAACAATTACTTCAGAAACGCCGATTGCTGCCGAAAAGGGTAATGATGAGCCGTTTGAACCGGTGATAATTGATTCGCTTGCGGATGAGCCTAATGCAGAAATACCGGATTCTACCTTCCAGCTTTCTGACACAGTGATTTTAGCTATTGGTAATGCCGTTATTGTGTTGTTATTAATAATGGGATTCTGGTTTTGGCATCGCAGCCGTCGCCGGCAGCTTTTACCTGGAGACTTATTATAAATGTCGATGACTGATCCGGTTTTCCAATGGCTGGCCTATGAGCTGGCAGCCATCTTTGCTGTTTTGTGTATCTGGATGTTGATCCGTGCACATCGCAAAAACAAACGCACCAAAGCTGCAGCGGCACGCACTGCCAAATTAATCAAAAATAACTACGAGCAACGTGCGGCTGCATTAGGCAGTCAACTGAGTGAGCGCTATGGTTTAAGCGGTGAAGCACTTGATTCAATGGTCGAGGAACTGGTGCTGCGGGAAAAAGAGATTTTTAAATCAATCGTTAATTTGTATTCGGAGCAAGACGAAAAAACACTTCATAACTTTCCAGACCAAATCACCTCGTTAACTGACGCAACTCTCAGCATTATGCAGGCTGATATTGAGCAAGAGCCTGTTGCTCCTGAGATAGAGGTTGTTGACGAAGAGCCGCTGGCGGAGGAATCTGCGGTTGATACTGAACTAACAGAAGAACCGTTAGAGCCAGAAGTTGAAACTGAAACGGAAGAGGAATCTGTAGCAGATTTAGATGGTGTATTTGATGACGAGAATGCAGACACCATTGTTGAACAAATGGAGCAGCTTGATGACGAAACAGCTGTTGTCGAAGAGCTAACCGATACAGATGAAAATTTTGATATTGAACTGGCAGATACCGAATCAGATGAAGTCGATGTCGATGATATTTTTGCTCAAAACCAGATTGTTGAGGAGTCTCTTGCCAGTGAATCAGATAATAATCCTGCTGATTCGATGACAGATTTTGATTTGGCTGCGGATGAACAGGCCAAAGAAGATGAACCAGAACCAGAACCTGAACCGGCAAGCAGCTCGATGCGGATGGCTGATTTTCTGAAGACTGACTGGAATCCGGTAATTCCTGATGTTTACGGTAAAACATCCCTTGAAACAGAAGTTGAAGAAAACCAGCCAGATATTGAAACCCAGACAGAAACAGAAACAGAAACAGTCACTGCAGCGACTGAACCAAAAGGTATGAAGGCTCACCTGAATAAAGCATGGACCAATCAGGTGCCTGATATCTATGGAAAATCCATAATTCCCGTAGCAGGTAATGAGCAAATAACTGACGATGTAGCAGCCTTTGAACATCAAGAACTGAAATTTCATGCTTTTGAAAGTGATGACTTAGCACATCAAGGGTTAACTAAGGCAGTTCAGCCAGCCGACATTGAATTAGATATTGAACAAATTGATGAAGTGGATTCAGACGCAAAAGATATGATTTCGACCACAGAAATCGATGATCTTATGCGTGCCACAGACATGCCGGTAGAAAGTGATTCTAATGATGTTGAGCAGGAAAAAGCAGAGATCGAAAACGTTATTGCAAATGATGCAGAAACCAGCCTCCCTCAAGAAAATAAATTAGCAGAATCTGATATCGATGCCATTGAGTCACATGATGAGCCTGTTGAACAGAGTGAACTAGACAATCCTTTGTCGGAGATGGATGAGTCAGCTATATCGGATCTTCCCTCCGAAGAGACTACAGAAACTTTCGAACAAACTGATAGCGTTGAACCGGCGGAAAGTGATGATGCAGCTGACAAAACATTAGAAGAAACTCTGCAACAAAATGAAAAAGGTTATCAAGCTGTTACGGAACCAGATTTGTCTATTGATGAACAGGAGATGGTAGCCGAGCAGCCAGAGACCACTGATCAAAACCAACAGCCATTAGAAGAATCTTCAGAACCTAACACTGAGGCAGAAATAAACAGCTTTGCAGATGAGTCAGCTAAAACCGACTGGGATACAGACCTGCTTGTTGAGCAAGTTGACTCGGCCGTGATCGCTGAAGAACAACAGGAAGAAGCATCTGCCAGAAAGAAATTACTGGATATTCCCGAAGCGGATGAGCCGTTTGAGCAAACCGAATCAGAAGAAATCGCGGCACAGAATGCCGCTGAAGAGCACAAGGATTTAGCGGCAACAGAAACAGAAAATATTGAAGAAACCTTATCAGTAGACGACTCAAATCCTCAAGATATTGGTCTCTCTGATGAGGATGAACCGGCTAATAAGGTTTCGTTGGAAAATGCTGATGGTGAACTTAAATCAACCGAACAAATCGCGCCAGAGGATGTGGTGGCAGAAAGATCGGTTGAGCAGCCCGAAGAATTAGTGTCTGCAGAAACAGAAAATGCAGAAGCCCCCCTATCCGTAGATGATGAATTAAGCTCGGTAAACAACGAATTTTATGAGCAGGAAGAACCTGTTAGCCAGAATTCAGATGTGCTTGCTGAAGCAGCTGAACCGATAGATCAAATTTCAACTAATGAGATGTTGGCAGATGAAATACCTGAAAAGTCCGAGGATATAGATACAGTAGATCTTAAAGATGCGGATGAAGGTTTGGTGACAGATAACTCAAGTCCCGAGATCATTGAGACCGCTGTTCAGGAAGAGCAAATTAACCAGATTTTGCTGGATAGTGCTGATGATGAGGTTGAATCATCCGAGCAAATCGTGTCAGAGGATGTAGTGGCAGAAAGTTCGGTCGAACAGCCCGAAGAATTAGTGTCTGCAGAAACAGAAAATGCTGAAGAAACGCTATCAGTAGATGACTCAAGTCCTGAGGGAATTGAGCTTTCTGAACAGGAAAAACCGACTAAACATGCGTCGCTGGATGGTGCTGATGATGTGGTTGAGTCAACCGATCAAATATCACCAGCAGATATAGAATTGAATAATGCATTTTTAGCGGATCAAAATAAACCTGAATCAGCTTTAAACGATACAACCTTGTCGGACGAAACAATCCAAATACAAGATAATATTGCCGAAGCCGAAGCCGAAGCCGAAGCCGAAGCCGAAGCCGAGTCTACTTTCCAAAGTGAAGAGGATCGGTTGGCCGTCATAATGGCCACGCAGCCAATTGATGAAACAATTGATGATAGAAATATAGACAGTAAGTCGCCAGAAATCACTGAGCCTGTCAGTGAAATTGAAAAATTAAGGGCTAAATTACGCGAGCGGACACAGCGTCTGAAAGCCGCAAGAAAGCAGCATTTGGATCATGCTCAGTCGACTCCGGAACAACCTTCCAGTGAAAAATCAGTGAAAGCTGAGTCGTCAAACGAAAAATCTGCAGATGAAATGGAAGTAGCTAATACCATAGAACAACCTGTTGATCCGTTCGATAGCATGAATATTAAATACTCTTTAGATAGTTCTGCTGAAGTGGAGGTGAAAAACCTTACTAAACCAGATAATTCTGACATTGCAGAAAAAAATGATCCTGAGAAATCCAAAGAGGCCAATGTTGTTTTGACGGACTCAGAGTCTGAGAATAATAATTTAGCCACTGAACTTTCTCAGACAGAAATGAAGGCAGACAATTCTTCCATTGTGAAGGAAAGCCCGACTTCAACGGGCAATACATCTAGCAACAATAGTTCTGTTTTACCACAATTAGGCAATCACACCTTTGCATTTGAAGGAATGCCAGAGTTTATTGAGGAAGAAATAGAGCTTTCAACCGCTAATGGATACAGGATGCACTCTTCACAGGAATTAATTTCTGAATTAAAGAAAGCGCCTCTCATTCCAATGGGTAGTCCTGATGCAGATAGGAATGAGTCATCGAAATCAAATTTCAATAATGAGGTAAACCCTAGTATTTCTTCGAATAAGGAGGAGGTATTAGATAACGATAATAATCACAAAAATGATAACGAGTGGGTTGCTGATCTTTTAAATGAAGAGGATGCGTTTTCTGAATCTTTATCGACGACTTTGAATGCACAATCATTTGATAAGCAGGATGAGGTAGTTGACGAAGCTTCTGTTAAGCAGCATTTAGATGTAGTAAAACAAGATATAAATGAAAAAATGTTTGCCGAAGCCGAAGCCGAAGCCGAAGCCGAAGCCGAAGCCGAAGCCGAAGCCGAAGCCACAGAAGAGCCAACCAAGGCAGAGTTGGATTTTGCAGCGGCACTGGCCGCAGAACAAGCGCAGGCAGAACAGGACCGTAAGCAGACCCAGTCTGAAATAGCCGGTTTTGATATTCCAGAACAGCCCGAGTTACCTGAACCGGAACGACTCGAATCGTTACTTAAAGATGTCGAAAAGTTGCAGGCGACGCAATCAGATAATAATGCATCACTGATTCCTCCAACACAGGAGACACCACTTCCGGATCCTGCGCAATTGGAGAACCTGTTGACCGATGTTGATAATTTAACGGCCGTTAAAAAACCGGTGAAAAGTAGAAAGAAACGCAGTGAGTTGCAAGCGATTCTTTCAACAATACCGTCCTTTTCTGGCAGTAATAAAACAAAATATAAATAATCAGAGCATTTTATTGGGCTCAGATATTGATTAAATAGTGATATTTTTAAACGGTCTGATTAAGGTTTTGCTAAAATTTCCGTCGTTTAAGCACGGAAAAAATTATGTCAGACCAAATTCATCAGGTAGCCATTATCGGTGGCGGTGTCTGTGGCACCGCGCTACTGTATATGCTGGCTGAATATACTGATCTCAATGATATTGTCCTGTTGGAAAAGTATGCCGGAGTGGCCAAGGTCAACTCTAATGGCCGTAACAACAGTCAGACTATCCATTGCGGTGATATAGAGACCAACTACACATTGGAGAAAGCCACTAAAGTAAAGGCCGCCGCTGAGATGCTGGTGAATTTTGCTGCGGATTTACCCAATGTTGATCAGGTGATTTTCAAATATCCAAAAATGGTTTTAGGTGTAGGCGAGCAGGAATGTCGTCAGCTTCGCCAACGTTACCAGACTTTCCGTGAAGTATTCCCCAAGATGAAGCTATTGGAGAAATCCGATATTGCTACCTATGAACCCTCAGTGGTTATGGTCAATGGCGAAATGCGGCCAGAACCCTGTGTTGCGCTTGCCGTTTTGGATGATTACAGTGCAGTGGATTATCTGCGTTTATCTGAAGCTTTTGTTGATAAAGCCAAAGCGAAAACGGATAAACAAATCCAGTTAGTGTTTAACAGTGAAGTCGATGATATTGTCGAAAATGATGGTGTGTTTTCGCTGGTCACTGGCGACAAAATCATCAAGGCTCGCAGTGTGGTGGTTTCTGCTGGTGGACACAGCTTATTACTGGCGCAGAAGATGGGGTACGGGTTGGAGTTCTCCTGTCTGCCTGTAGCTGGAAGCTTTTATTTCACTCCACAAGTGCTTCGTGGCAAAGTGTATACCGTGCAGAATGATGCATTGCCCTTCGCAGCGGTACATGGTGATCCGGATGTGCTGGTAGAGGGTAAAACCCGTTTTGGACCAACAGCACTGTTACTGCCGTTGTTAGAGCGTTACAACAACAAAACTTTTTTTGATTTTCTGCGTGTTCTGCGTCTCGACAGCCGGGTAATGAGGGTGTTCTGGGATTTGTTCCGGATCAAGGATATTCGCAATTACATCTTTAAAAACTTTTTGTTTGAAGTGCCGCTATTACGTCGCTGGCTGTTTTTGAAAGATGCCCGCAAAATTGTTCCTGGCCTGCAGTTGAAAGATATTGAATTCGCCAAAGGTTTTGGGGGGGTCAGGCCTCAGTTGATTGATAAAAAGAATGCCAAGTTGTTGATGGGGGAAGCCAAAATTAATCCAGGAACAGGCATTGTTTTTAACATGACACCATCGCCTGGCGGCACCAGTTGTCTGGAAAATGCTGAAACCGATATGCGGCTGATTGCCAGCCGTTTGGGTGCAACAATTAATGAATCACAGCTAAATCAAGCACTTCATAAATCAGCAACAATAAATTAATGGCTTCATCACCTTACATTACTGCCGATGGCATGTTCCGGATGAACCAGGAACTGAGTGAACGCTGGCAGCGACGCAGGCATGTGGTTCAGGCGCTGGCGGCTGCAGCGGCAGAAGGAGATCGATCTGAGAATGCAGAATATATTTATCGCAAGAAAGAACTCAGAGAAATAGACCGACGTATTCGCTATCTGCAAAAACGTATTCCCGATTTGATGGTGGTTGATCGCATTCCGGATAACCCGAATGCGGTGTTTTTTGCTGCGTACGTAACGCTGCTGAAGGATGATACGGAAGAGGTTCAATACCGGATTGTCGGCCCGGATGAGATTGACCACGCCAAAGGCAATATCAGTGTCGATTCACCTTTGGCGCAGGCATTGTTAAAAAAGCAGATTGATGATGAAGTTAGCATCCAGGTTCAGGATGGTGGTCATCGTTATCTGATTCTGGACATTAACTATTAATTTGCCGGCTGAATCCGGTAAATTTCGCCATCATCCGTAGAGACATATAACCAGCCTTCAGGGCTTTCAATAGCATCGCGAATACGTTTCTTCATTGTTCGCAGATAGCGTATTTCATCGACTGCCTGGTTATCCTGAATTTTAACCCGGTTCAGATGCTGTAACGCCAGCGCGCCGGAAATTAAATCGCCTTGCCAATCCGGGAAAGCATCACCCTGATATTGCACCAGACCACTGGGGGCAATTGAGGGAATATAAACTTTTACCGGATTTTCCATACCTTCTACTTCTTTTTTGCCAACGGAAACGGGAGCGTAGTATTCCTTACCATGAGAAGCTTCTGGCCAACCGTAGTTTTTACCGGCTTCAATCAGATTGATTTCATCTCCACCGCGTGGACCGTGTTCAATGTCCCATAGTTGCTGAGTCTCTGCGTTATAAAATAAACCTTGGGGATTACGATGACCATAGCTCCAGATTTCCGGCAAGGCATTAGCATCTCCTACAAAAGGATTGTCCTGCGGGACACTGCCATCAAGTTTGAGTCGTAGAATAGTGCCATTGTGATTGCTAAGATCCTGAGCTCTATCACGTTCGCCACGATCCCCAATAGAGAAAAACAGATGACCCTGTTGGTCAAACACAATTCGGCTGCCGTAATGCTGCCCTTTACTGGTACGAGATTGAGTGACCAGTAAATCGTTCCAATCGCTTAAGGTGTCCCCATCCAACTTGGCGCGGGCGAGGGTGGTGGCACCCTGACCCTCTACATTTTTACTGTAAGTAAAATAGACCCAGCCACTCTCGGCATAATCAGGAGATAAGGCAACATCAAGGAAACCACCCTGGCCTTCAGCTTTAACTGCAGGTACACCAGATATCTCGGTGCTTTCACCAGAATCCAGATTAATCCGGCTTAATTTCCCCTCACGTTGACTGACCAGCATAGTGCCGTCCGGCAAAATTGCCATTCCCCATGGGATACCCAATCCCTCTGCAACCTTGTCAATTTTCAGCTTTTTATCATTGACGCTACCAGCATGGGCAGTAATTGCAGATGTTAAAATCAATAAAACAAACAGCTTACTGATCAACTTCATCTAATTACTCCTTTGTTTAAGAACTACAGGACAGCATCGAGCAGCCAGGTTTATCTCTGGCCCAGTCCGGGCGTTTGGCTGCGTAATGATGATATTGTGGCTGTTCGTCATAAGGACGGTGCATGACCTCCAGAAGTTCATCAATCATGCTGTAATCACCCTCATGGGCTTTATCAATCGCCTGTTGTGACAAGTAGTTGCGTAATACATATTTCGGATTAACCAGGTTCATTCTGGCTTTTCTATCCTGGTCGCTGGTGCCATCCTGTTGCACACGTTGCTGATACTGACGCAACCAGTCACAGATATCTTTTTTATCTTCTTTCGATAAAGCATCTGGAGCGTAATAAGCTTCCATCAACGGTTCCAATAGCGCTTCATCGCTGAGATCATTCTGTTCACAACTCACATCAGCTAACTTACGATAGAAAATCGTCATATCGGTTTCAGCCAATAACAGAATTTTCTGTAACTGCTGATTCAATTCATGATCATCATCACCCTGATACTTGTTCAGACCCAGCTTATCGGCACGCATCTGTTGCCATTTATTGGTGTAGAGCTCAACATAATCGGTCAGAATTTGTTGTAGTGGTTCAACCTCATCAATTAATGGATAAATCGCATTGCCCAGTTGTAACAGATTCCATTGGGCAATCTGTGGTTGGTGCCCAAAACGGTAGCGTTTACCAGTGGCATCGGTGGTGTTAGGCGTCCAGTCGGGATCGTAATTATCAATCCAGCCATATGGGCCATAATCAATGGTCAGACCCAGTATGGAAGTGTTATCAGTGTTTAACACGCCATGCACAAAACCGACACGCATCCAGTGCACCACTAAATCTGCTGTGCGTTCACAGACTTCTTTAAACCAGGCCAGATAAGTTTCTTTGGAAGGTTCTCCCAGATGTGAAAAATGATGGCGAATGGTGTAATCAACCAGTAAACGAAGATTGTCGACATCGCCTCGCGAGTTAAACAATTCGTAATTACCAATACGCAGGAAAGAAGGCGCGACTCGACAGACAATCGCACCTGGCTCAGTTTGCGGTCGGCCATCGTAAAACATATCGCGGATTACGCCTTCACCGGTTGTGATCAGACTCAATGCCCGGGTTGTGGGTACACCAAGGTGAAACATGGCCTCACTGCAGAGAAACTCTCGGACAGATGAACGCAATACTGCTAAACCATCAGCCGAGCGAGAGTAGGGAGTTTCACCGGCACCTTTGAGTTGCAGCATTTGCAGCTGGCCGTGAATATCCTGAACTTCACCAAGATTAATGGCACGGCCATCGCCCAGTTGTCCGGCCCAGTTGCCAAACTGATGTCCGCCGTAGCACATGGCATGCGGTTGCATGCCTTCAAGCATTTCATTACCTGCAAACACATTAGCAAACTGTCGGCTTTCACAATCTACTGGTCTGATGCCCAGGTCGGTGGCTAAATCCATGGAATAAGCGACCAGTTTAGGATCGGCGACAGGCGTAGGGTTCACAAAGGTATAACAGGCACCAAGTACCTTACGGCGAACATTTTCGGTATCCGGATCGGCAGGAAGCTCCCGTACAAAGCGGTTATCGAACTGCAGCCGTGTCATTGGCGTTGTGGTGGCGTCGTTGGGATTAAATTCTAGTGTAGTCATAGGCCTATTACATCAAATTTAAGCCGGCAAGAACACCGGCTTTCTTTATTGATATTGACGGCCTGATCGGCTCAAAAAGTTCCTGAAAAGAACGATTCGGTTTTAGCCAAGAGCATTACGTTGTTGCTGTAACTGAGTTAACGACTGTTCCAGTTCGGCCAGTTTTCCACGTTCTTTGGCAACGACATCGGCAGGCGCCTTGGCAAC
>Ga0207915_100135_pt1 | contig 16398 bp, 20 predicted proteins | sample DeeseametaMP1241_FD_184191 | JGI IMG/M metagenome (GOLD analysis project Ga0207915, IMG submission 184191) | Marine microbial communities from the Deep Indian Ocean - MP1241 (SPAdes) | ecosystem: Environmental > Aquatic > Marine > Oceanic | place: West of Perth, Australia, South Indian Ocean...
AAAATGTTAGAATCTATTCATTTAAATAGAACAAAAGTTTACATCTCAAATGTTGTAAATTACAGACCTCCTGCAAATAGACGTCCAACTGAAGAAGAAATTGTAAGATATCTTCCATACCTAAAAAACCACATTGAAATCATGAATCCCAAAATTTTAATATTACTGGGAAGTACAGCTTTAAACGCAATAATTAGAAATGTAACGGTCATTTCTAAAGCCAGAGGTAAATGGATTCAAAAAGAAATTGGTACAGTTAAGCCTTGGATAATAGCTTCATTTCATCCAGCGTTTTTAATGCGGCAACCAGAACAAAAAAAGCTGGCATGGATAGATTTAAAAATGGTACGAGACAAAATTAAAAACCTAAAAATATAAATTTATTGTTTAAAAAAAACAGAATAGCTGGTGTCGATGAGGTGGGTCGAGGCTGTTTAGCTGGACCAGTATTTTCTGCTGCGGTAATTTTAAATGAAAAAATTAATAAAAAAGATATTAAAGATTCAAAAAAAATTCCCTTCAAGAAAAGAATTTTACTCTCAAAATATATAAAAAAAAATTCAATATATGCTGTTGGAACGGCAAGTGTTGATGAAATAGATAAATTAAATATTCTAAATGCTTCTCTTTTATCAATGCAAAGAGCCTTGAATAAACTAAAACTTAAACCCGCTATAGCTTACATTGATGGGCACTTTGCTCCCAAGGGTATAAAAATAAAATATAAAACTATTATTAGAGGTGATGAAAAAATAACTTCTATTGCTGCAGCCTCAATTATTGCCAAAGTTTCAAGAGATTTATTTATGATTAAACTTTCAAATAAATATCCAAAATATAACTGGCATAAAAATTTTGGATACGGTACGACCGAACATTTAAATGGACTGAAAAAATATGGCGTTACAAAGCACCATAGAAAAAAATTTAAACCTATACACAACATCTTGAGTCACAAGACACGTGAAACACAACAAGATTAAATTTTTTATATAAATATTTGACTGATTTATAAATTTAGAGTCTAATTCAACGTAAAGTTGAATCCAGATATGTCTAAATTTTTAAACAAAATTGTAAATGGCAATGCTCTGGAAATATTAAAGACAATTCCAAGCAAAACTTTTAATTTAGTTTTTGCAGACCCTCCTTACAATTTACAAATAGGAAAAAAACTTAAAAGACCAGACAACAGCAAGGTAAATGGCGTTAACGACAAATGGGATCAATTCAAAAGTTTCAAAGACTACGATAATTTTTGCAAGGAATGGTTAAATGAATGTAAGAGAGTTTTAAAAGATAATGGTTCAATTTGGGTAATCGGAACTTACCACAATATTTTTCGCATAGGTTATCATATTCAAAACGTGGGCTACTGGATGCTTAATGATGTGATATGGAGAAAAAATAATCCAATGCCAAACTTTAAAGGAACAAGATTTACTAATGCTCATGAAACTTTAATATGGGCATCTAAAAGCAAAAAATCAAAATATACTTTTAACTATCAATCCCTGAAGTGCTTAAACGATGATTTACAAATGCGTTCTGACTGGACATTTCCCATATGCAATGGAAAAGAGAGATTAAAAAAGAATGGAAAAAAAGTCCATTCTACCCAAAAACCAGAGGCACTTTTACATAGGATTATTTTATCAACAACAAATAAAGATGATGTTATTTTAGATCCATTTTTAGGCACTGGAACTACTGCAGTTGTAGCAAAAAAATTAGGCAGAAAATATTTCGGAATAGAAAAAGATAAAAAATATTTTAAAGCAGCTGATGAAAGAATTAATAAAACTAAAGCTATTGAGGAAAGTTACTTAGATACATTAGAAAATAACAAGTCTAAACCAAGAGTACCTTTTGGATCTTTAGTTGAATTAGGAATAATTAAACCAGGAACTAACATTTTTGATCAAAAGAAAAAAATTAATGCAAAAATCATGGTGGATGGCAGCATTAAACATAAAGAGTCTGCAGGTTCTATACATAAAGTTGCAGCTAAAATAATGGGAACCGAAAGTTATAATGGCTGGACTTACTGGTATTGTAATGTTGGCGACTCAATAGTTCCAATAGATAAACTTAGACAAAAGTTTTTATCAAAAAATATATAAGAAAATTTTATGGATTTAGATCCAAAAATAAAAAGGCTTGTTGATGGCACGCTAGAGGATCTTTTTTCAGACAAAAAATGGATTAAACAAGTTAAGAACAAAACTTTTATATATTTTTTTTATTTGTAAATTTTACCTAGGTAGCTGTGAATAAAGTTTTTGTTTTTTACAAGACGTTTTAAAATCTCTTTTCTTAAAATTTTTAATAACGGATTAGAAATATGAAATCCAAAGTAATTAATTTTTGACCTTTTATTAATTAGATTTGTTCTTTCTACTCTATTTTTAAAATATTCATTTTGTATATCTTTATGATTGTTACTAATTAATTCAAAAATTTCATTTGCAGCTTCAATTGCCTGTGATGCTCCCTGAGCCATAGTTGGTGGAAAAGTATAGAAAGCATCTCCTATGTATAAAACATTTTTGTAAATAGATTTAATGGGTTTACCAGATGTATAGATAGGCCATGATTTTAAATCTTCCCTAAACAAATTAACTAAATTTTTATTTTCTTTTAAAATTGTATTTTCTAGGACTGTTTTTATAGAATCATTATCTTCTGATTTTTTTCTAATTATACAAACTAAATTAAATTCTTTTTTTTGATTTATTGGATACAAAACTAAATGAGCATCAGAACCCATAATTAAAGATATGTTATTACTGTTAAGATTAGAAATATCTTCGGTTCTAATCTGTGTCCTAATAGCAATAGCTCCATAGTAATCTGGTTTAAAAAAAAATTTTTCTATAACTGATTTTGTATTAGAGAAAACTCCATCTGAGACCACTAAATAGTCAACCTTATCACTTGATCCATCAATAAAATGAATATTAATTTTTCCATTTATTTGTTCAACGTCATTAATTTTTTTATGAAATATTATTGAATTAGATAATAATCTTTCTTTTAAAAATCTGACTAAAATTGATCTTTTGAGAGTTGTATATTCATCATTTTTAGAATTGAATGTGGTTAAATTTAAATCACAAATTTTATTACAATTTATTGAATAAAAATCTAATTTCGAAGGATGATATTTTTCATTTTTATCTAGCTGGTTAAAACCAATTTTATTTAAAATAAAAACACTATTAACAGATAATTGAATACCAAAACCTTCATCTAAATTTAAAGTCTCTCCTTTTTCATATACAAGAAATTCAAAATTAGAATTGGTTTTCAAAAGACTTGCCAAAGTAAGTCCTGCTATGCCCGAACCAATAATAGCTATTTTTTTTTTCATTAATACAAGTGTGAAATTTGCTTAAAAATTTTTTTAGTAAATGACGGAATAAACTCATTATTTTTATTCAAAGAATACCAATTATATTCGGAAGGTATTTTTGAAGTAAACTTATAATATAAATTAATGTGTAGTTTTTTGTTAGATATAGAATTTTTATAATTACATAAAAATTTCCAATTTTTATTTTTTTTGGATATCTCTTTAATTTTTGGTAAATTGAATTTTTTTAAAAAACCTAAATCATTATTTTTAGTTAATGCTATTTGTCTTTTATTTTTTTTTAAGTAACAAAAAATATCATAACTTTTTGATTGAATTTTTATTTTTTTCCCAAATCTAATTTTTGATTCTGATGCATAATATGCACACATTTTTTTAATTTTACATTCATGACATCTTGGATCTTTTGGTTTACATATTAAAGCACCAAATTCCATGAGAGCTTCTGCAAAATCCCCATTCCTTTTAGTTCTAAATAAATTTACTGTTTCTTCCGTATTTATATTATCTAACCTGGATAAGACTCTTTTGACATTGCCATCAAGTGCAACACGTGGCTGATTATAAATTAGAGCCAAAAGTACATTCGCCGTGTAATCTCCTATTCCTGGCAATTCTTTCAATTTTTCAAAGCTTTTGGGAATTTTACCGTTGTATTTTTTAATTAATATTTTAGAGGTTTTGTGTAAATTTTTTGCTCTTCTGTAATATCCTAAGCCTTCCCAAAGCTTTAAAATTTTTTTTTCATTACTTGTGGATAAAACTTCTAAATTTGGAATCTTACTAACAAATTTTATAAAATATGGAATTACAGTTTTAACTTGTGTTTGCTGAAGCATAAATTCACTTAGTATTCTGTAATATTGCTTTTTTTTCGATTTTTGACTTATTCGCCAAGGTAATGTTCGCTTATTATTATCGTACCATGAGAGAATTTTTTTTGATAAATTCTTATTATTTATATGCATTACAAACAAAATAATAAAGAAAGCAAAACTTACGTTCAAGGACTAAGGCCGTTTGGTAATACTTTGCCGCGCGGTGTTAAAGGTATCCTAAAAAAAAGTGGTTATAATTACTCTGAAATAATTAGTAAATGGAATATGCTGGTAGGAAAGGATATTTCTAGTTGTTCTTATCCCAAATCGATTAAAATGACAAAAGGAGATACAAATGGATTGTTAGTGTTGGCTGTTAAAAGAGGTAATGAAATAACCGTGGAGTATTCAAAAAAAGAAATTATAAATAAAATTAATAGCTATTTTGGTTATCGATTAATAAATGAAATAAGACTTAAAACTATTAATTCAGAAACTAAAAAAATAAAAAATAATAATACCCTAAAGAAATTCTCTAAAAATTTTGAAAAAAAAATAAATGAAATAAAAAACAAAGATATAAGAAATTCACTTTCCCAACTTTTAGATGTAATCAAAAATGATTAGATATAATTTAAACTTTAAATTATTTTTTTTAATTAAAGTTTTTTTTATTTATTTTATTATTTGTTTAAAATCTTATGCCGATACTCCAAAAGCATTGAGCGATTTGGTTATTCTTGGAGCAGATAATGCGCCAGTGAAAATTAAAGTTTTTTCGTCTCTGACTTGTCCGCATTGTGCAAATTTTCATATAAAAATAGTTCCGGAAATAAAAAAAAATTACGTTGAATCTGGTAAAGTACAATTAATTTTTATTGATTTTCCTTTAGATCAAGCAGCATTCAATGCGTCAAAATTATTACATTGCGTAGATCAAAAAAAACAAATAACATTTTTAGACACTGTTTATGAAAATCAAGACGAATGGACAGCTGGTTCAAACATAAATGAAATCAATAATAATTTAAAAAAGATAGTTCAAATTCTGGGGATAAATTCAACACAGTACGATAAATGCTTAAACGATGAGGTTATTAGTGATAAAATATTAAATGGCAGGATAGATGGACACCAAAAATATTCTATAAACTCAACCCCAACAATTATAATAAATGAGAAAAAACTTGAGGGCCCTGTTAGTTTTAAAAATATAAAAAAAAAAATAGAAAAACTTATTTAGTGTATGGAATTTAAAAAAATTGAGTTAACTGGTTTTAAATCGTTTGTTGAAAAAACTTCTTTTTTTATTGAGAAGGGTTTAACGGGAATAGTTGGTCCCAATGGTTGCGGAAAATCAAATATTGTGGAGGCTATAAGATGGTGTATGGGCGAAACCTCAGCAAAAAGCATGCGAGGAACAGGAATGGAAGATGTAATATTTTCTGGCACAGCCAATAAAACTTCGAAAAATATTGCTGAGGTTTCTTTAATTTTAGATAATTCTGATAAAGATGGACCAATTCAATACAAAGAGTTGAATTCAATTTATGTAAAAAGAAGAATAGTAAAAGACAAAGGTTCGAGATATTTCATTAATGACAAAGAAGTGAGAGCGAGAGATGTTCAAACCCTTTTTGCCGATTTATCAACGGGCGCTCACTCACCTTCCATGATAAGTCAGGGAAGAATTGGTGCATTAGTAACAGCAAAACCAACAGATAGAAAAGCAATATTAGAAGAAGCAGCAGGTATTTCTGGTTTACATGTGCGAAGGCATGAATCCGAATTGAGACTTAATTCAGCAGAAAATAACTTAAAAAGAGCAGACGAATTAAAAAGACAACAGGAAAAGCAGTTAGAAAATTTAAAAAAACAAGCTCTAGAAGCTTCAAAATATAAATTAATTTCTGAAGAAATAAAAAAAATCGAAGCTGGGCTTTATTATATAAAATTGATGGAAATTGAAAAAGAAAGAAGCTCAAGTAAAGAAATTGCAAGTGAAGCGGATGATGAAATAAGCGGGCTTACTATTGAAATTAATCACAACAATAATTTACTTGAAGAAGAAAATATAAAATTAAAACCACTAAGAGACCAAAACATAGAAATATTATCAAAATTACAAAGGCTTAATTTAGAATTTCAAAGTTTAGAAGATGAAGAAAAAAGGGCAAAAACAGAAAAAGATAGACTGTTAACATTTGAAAATACAATAGAAATGGATATTGAAAGGGAAAAAAATATAATTTCAGACGCGCAATCAAATGAAAAAAGATTAAATGAAGAAAAAAATGGTCTAATTGATACTGAAAAAAAATATTATGATTTAGAAAAGCAAACACAATTAGATCTACAAATAGCTACTGAAGAATTAAAAAAAGAACAAGACAAGTTGGAAAGAATATCCAAAAATTTATCTTTAAATAGCCAAGGCAAAGAGTTTATAAATTATTTAAATAATATTAATCAAAATCTAGAAAATGCCAAAATATACTTAGAGAATAATGAAAATAAAAAAGCCTTGGATGCAATTGATAATATAATTCTTTCTGTCAAGAACGAAACTAAAAAATTTAAAACTGCAACAGAAAAAAATTCTATAAACGAAATAACAGAACTGACAAACAAAATTAAATTATCTCAAGAAAAATATGCCTCTGCTCTAAGCAAACATCATTCTATCCAAACTGAAACGGTTAGAAGACAAGCAAGAATTAAAAATATTGATATTGAAATTCAAAACTGGAAAAATTTAAAGTTTAATTCAGAAAAAATGGCAAAAGAATTACTTAGTAGGGTTGATAAAATAAAAGTAGAAATAGAAATTATTGCTAAACTGCCAGAAACTATAGCTATAAAAAAAGGTCAATTGATGGAAAATACCTCAACTACAGAAAATGAAAAACAGAGTTTGTCAAACCAATTAGCTCAAGCTGAAGTAAAGTATCAAGAAATAAATAAACAACAAAAAATAGTTGAAGAAAAGATGATGTTGGCTAGAGAAAATAAAGCTAGATCAGGTGCTACAGTGGAAGGGCTTGAAAATAGAAAAAAGGACTTATTAGGTAGAATAAAAAATGACTTAAATATTAATGAGAAAAACTTATTAATTAATTCAAATCTTAAAGATCTTACAACTTTTCCAAATGTCATTGAACAAGAAGATAAATTAGATGCTAAAAAAAATCAAAGGGAGCAACTTGGCTCAGTAAATTTAAGAGCTGATGAAGAAACTGAACAATACAAAACAACAATTAAAAAAATGGAACAAGACAGAGAAGATCTAGTTTCAGCAATAGCTAAACTTCGTACTAGTATAAACGAACTTAATCAAAAAGGTAGAGAGAGACTTTTGGAAGCTTTTGAAAAAGTTAATAGAAAATTCAATGAAGTGTACACAAAACTTTTTAGTGGTGGTAATGCAAAATTGGAACTTATAGACTCTGACGATCCTTTAGAAGCTGGATTGGAAATGCTGGTAAGCCCACCAGGTAAAAGATTACAATCGATCACTCTATTATCTGGAGGAGAACAAGCTTTGACAGCTTTGTCATTAACATTTGCAGTTTTTTTAACTAACCCCGCTCCAATTTGTATTTTGGACGAAGTAGATGCGCCATTGGATGATGCCAACGTAACAAGATTTTGTGCTTTGCTAAATGAATTGACAAAAATTACAACGACTAAATTTATCATAATAACCCATCATGCACTTACCATGTCGAGAGTGGATAGGTTGTATGGTGTAACAATGCCTGAAAAAGGAGTTAGTCAACTAGTTTCGGTTGATTTAGAAAAGGCTGAGGAACTAGTTGCATAATAGCAAAAAAAAATAATGAAAAATCTCAAGGAAATATCAACTCGCTTAGAGATTGCAAAAAAAAAAATCAAAAAAAAACAAATAAAAAACAATGGTTCAAATGTCGCATCTTTGGGTAAGGCTTTAAAAATTAGCACTGAATTAGTTGCGGCTGTAGTAGTTGGCACAACATTAGGGTTTATTTTGGACAATTGGCTTGATACTAGACCGTGGTTAACTATAAGTTTTTTTATTATGGGTGTAGTAGCTGGCATCTTAAATGTAATAAAGTCTGCAAAAAAAATGCATAAAAATTTTAAAAAATAATCGAGGCTTAAAATGGCAATAAATCCAATGCATCAATTCGAGGTTTATAGAATAGGTCCTGAAATAAATCTGGGTACAGTCAACCTTTCATTCACAAATGCTAGCCTTTTTATGATAATTAGTGCAATAACAATTTTATTTTTATTATTTCTTGGAACAAAAAAAAAATTATTAATACCTTCTAAAACACAATTTATAACCGAAATGAGTTATACGTTTATCGCCAAAATGATAAATGATACAGCCGGGTCTGGTGCAAAATCATTTTTTCCGTTCATTTTCACTTTATTCATGTTTGTATTGTTTTGTAATATGATTGGAATGCTGCCCTATTCATTTACAGTAACTAGTCATATCATTGTTACATTCATGCTTGCAGCAACTGTTTTTATTGGAGTTACAATTATAGGGTTTATTAAGCACGGTATTAAATATCTTGAACTTTTTGTACCAAAGGGTGTACCCATAATACTTTTGCCCTTAATAATAGTTATTGAAATTATATCTTATTTGAGCAGGCCCGTTAGTCTATCAGTCAGATTGTTTGCGAATATGATGGCTGGTCATACCATGTTAAAAGTATTTGGTGGGTTTGTCATAAGTCTAGGATTGCTAGGTGGGTGGCTACCACTTGGTTTTTCTGTTGCACTAACAGGACTTGAAATACTTGTTGCCTTTCTTCAAGCTTATGTTTTTGCAATTTTAACATGCATCTATTTAAATGATGCATTAAATTTACACCATTAACAAAGGAGGAAAAAATGGAGTTAGAAGCAGCTAAAATGATAGGAGCTGGTCTTGCGGCAATCGCGTTGGCAGGAGCCGGTGTTGGTATAGGACTTATTTTTGGAAATTATTTATCTGGTGCAATGAGAAATCCATCGGCAGCCCAAAAACAGTTTCCAAACTTACTTTTGGGATTTGCTTTGGCCGAAGCTACAGGTTTATTTGGATTGGTAGTTGCATTAATAATTTTATTTGCATTTTAATTAAATAAAATTTTAATTATGAAGAATTTATACTTTGCCTCGTGCATAGTGTTTATACTTAATACAAACCAGGCTTTTGGAGCTAAGGGAGGTATGCCTCAGCTTAATACTGAATTCTGGGCATCACAAATATTTTGGTTAATATTAATTTTTTCTATTCTCTACATAATTATATGGAAAATATTTCTACCCAAGATTACTGATATTATTGAAAATAGAAAATCCAGAATAATCGGTGATCTAAACGAGACCCAAAAGCTTAAAGAAAATGCTGAAAAAAAACTTAGTGAATATAATAAAATAATTGAAGACACAAAAAAAGAAGCGAAAAAGATAATCGAAGACAATAAAAAAAAACTGGAAAATGATATTAAAAGCAAAAAACAAAAATTTAATGAAGAAATTGAAAAAGAATTAATGTCCGTCGAAAAAGAAATCAAAAATTTAAAAAAATCGTCAATATCTAGTATTAATAAAATAGCAGTAGAAGTTTCTTCCGAACTAATAAGGCAAATTGTTGGAGCAGAAATGAATATGAGCAAAGTGTCTGCAATTGTTGAGGATATATCAAAGAAAAAGGTAGAAAAGCATCTATGGCTATAGACGCAACTTTTTGGGTAGCAATTTCTTTTTTTATTTTTTGTGGAGTTTTAGTTTATTTAAAAATACCACAAAAAATAAATAACTTTTTAACTGATAAGATTAATGAAATTCAAAAAGAGTTGGAAGAAGCTGAAAAGCTAAAAGAAGAAGCTAAAAATTTATTTTTTGATTATGAAAATAAAATTGATAAATCAAAAAAAGAAACTAAAGAAATTATTAATACAGCAAAAAAAGAAAGTGAAAAGGCTATCATAGAAAAAACTAAAAAATTTCATCAAATAATTGAGGAAAGAAAGAAAAGCACCGAACAAAAAATTGTTCAGCTGAAAGAAAATGCTTTAAATGATATTAAAAATATTTCCATTAAAATTAGTATTGAAGCTGTAGAAAACTTAATTAAAAATTCAATTGATAAAAATAAACTAGAAAACCTTTATAACAAAAGTCTAGAGCAGGCTAAAATTGCATTAAAACAAACTAAGGCTTAGAATGCGACTCATCACAAATAGGTTGTTTTTGAGTTAATCCACATACACATCAGAAATAAGTTTTGTCTTTTTCAACCTTAACTTTATACGAGTCTTTTTGTGGTATAGTAGGTTTTTTCATAAAAATGACAATAAATGTATAGTAAAAAAAAATTAATAAAAAAGATATAAATAACTTTAAAAAAAATTATGACTAATAAAATTACTATTCACTTAGCGGCACCAAGAGGTTTTTGTGCTGGGGTAGATAGAGCTATAGAAATAGTGAAAAAAACTATTAAAAAATATGGTACTCCAGTTTACGTAAGACACGAAATTGTTCATAACAAATATGTTGTGGAAGACTTAAAAAAACAAGGTGTAATTTTTATTGAAGAATTGGATGAAATAAAAGATAAAAGCCGACCAGTTATTTTTTCAGCTCATGGGGTGCCTAAGTCTGTGCCTGATTCAGCTAAAATAAAAAAAATCTTCTTTATAGACGCAATATGTCCTCTTGTTTCTAAAGTGCACAAAGAAGCTGAACAATTAAATAAAAATGGTTTTCGAATTTTGCTTATTGGACATGCTTATCATCCTGAAGTTATTGGAACAATGGGACAACTTCCAAAAGGGTCTGTCCATTTGATAGAAACAATAAATGATGCCACATCATATAATTATTTATCTAATCAAAAAAAATTAGCTTACATAACCCAAACCACCTTATCAGTTGATGATACCGCCGAAATAATAAAAATATTAAAAGACAGATTTCCTAACATTCGGAGTCCAAAAAGAGAAGATATTTGCTATGCAACTACTAATAGACAGTTAGCCGTAAAAAAAATTGCACCTTTGTGTGATATTCTATTTGTAATTGGTAGTAAAAATTCATCTAATTCCCTTAGACTTGTAGAGGTTGCAAAAAGATCTGGTTGTGAAAACACTTTTTTAATCGACTCTAAAAATGAAAGTAAAACAAATGACATTCAAAAGTATAAAAATATAGGAATTACCTCAGGCGCATCTGCTCCTGAAAAGTTAGTGTTCGATTTAATTAATGCTATTAAAAAAAATGCTGAAGTAGAAGTAAAAGAAATCGAGATCGCAAAAGAAAACGTGTCTTTTAAACTTCCAAAAACTTTAAACTAATAAATGGCCATATACACAAAACTATCTGAAAATAATTTAAAAGAATTTTTTTTAAAATATAATTTAGGTAAACTGTTAAATTATAAAGGAATACAAGAAGGAATAGAAAATACTAATTATTTCATTCAAACAGATAAGGGAAAATTTATTCTTACGGTATACGAAAAAAGAGTGGAGGAAAAAGATCTGCCCTTTTTTATGGGATTAATGAAAAATCTCTTTGATGCAAATTTTCCATCTCCAGAACCGATTATTAATAAAAACGGAAACTACGTAACAGAAATCTCTGGGAAAAAAGCTGCTGTCGTATCTTTTCTTGATGGTTCTGCAAAAAAAAATTTGAACCCAAATGATTGTCATAAAGTTGGAGTTCAAGCTGCAAAATTGCACTTGATAACAAAAAATTTCATCGGAAAAAGAGAAAATAAACTCTCTGTTAACTCTTGGAGAAAAATTTATAAAAAAGTACAGAAGGATTGTTCAAGAATTCATCTAAATTTGGCAAAAACAATTGAAAAAAATTTAGATGAAATTGAAAATAATTGGCCTAAGAATATTCCTTCTGGAATAATTCATGCAGATTTATTTCCTGATAATATTTTTTTCAAAGATGATAAACTAACAGGTATTATCGATTTTTACTTTTCTTGTTATGATTTTTATGTTTTTGAAATAGCAATATGCTTAAACGCACTTTGTTTTGAGGGTCAAAAAGAAAATTTAAGCTTTAACGTAACTAAAGCAAAAAAATTTATCGACGGATATTCTAGTATAAAAAAATTGACAGAAGAGGAAAAAAAATCCTTAAAAATATTATGTCAAGGAGCAGCCATGAGGTTTTTGCTAACAAGAGTTTTTGATTATTTAAATTTAACAGAAGGTGCTTTGGTAAAAATAAAAGACCCAATAGAATATTTAAAAAGACTAGAGTTTCACAATAGTGTAAAGGATCACCAAGATTATTTTTTTTAATTATGGAAATTAAAATTTATACAGACGGTGCTTGCGTTGGCAATCCAGGTCCAGGAGGATGGGCTGCTATAATTTTAACCGAAGGTAATAAAAAAGAAATCTTTGGTGGTAAAAAATTAACAACTAATAATCGAATGGAATTAACTGCCGCAATTAAGGCCCTAGAATATTGCGATGAAAAAGAAGGCAACCAGCCATCATTAAAACAAATAGAAATTTATACCGATTCTACTTATGTAAAAGAAGGAATTACGGTTTGGATAAACACTTGGGAAAAAAATAATTGGAAAACTGCTGATAAGAAAAATGTCAAAAATGTTGATCTTTGGAAAAAACTTAAAGAACTTGTAAAATCTAATCAGATAGAATGGAACTGGATAAAAAGTCATTCCAAGAATCCAATGAATGACTTAGTAGATGGGCTAGCAAAAAAAGCAACTCCGATTTAAATTTTTTTTAAAAAATTTTCAGCTGAAGTAATTTCACATTTTCCAGCGACTTCTTCTTCGATAATTTTTTTCACAGCACCACTTTCTATCAACATCGTATATCTTGCGGAGCGAATTCCTAAGCCTCTTGCATTGAGATCTAATTCTGCACCTACACTTTTAGTAAACTCGCCCTTTGAATCTCCCAACATAGTAATTTTCCCTTGTACGTTGTGACTCTTTCCCCAAGCATCCATCACAAATGGATCATTTACAGAAATACAAATAACTTTTTTAATGCCCTTTTTTTTAATCTCGTCCATAGAATTAATAAATCCTGGAAGATGTTTTGCTGAGCAGGTTGGGGTAAATGCACCTGGTAGGCCAAATAAAATTACTTTATCTTGTCCAATAATTTCTCCTATAGATATTTCTTTGGGACCATCTTTAGATAAAATAAACACTTTGCTATTCGGAATTTTTTCTCCCTCTTTAATTTTCATCTACGCTCTTTCTATAATATAATTTTTTACTTTTTCTAAATCTTTAGGCAGTTTATCATAATTTTCCTTTTCAACTAATATGTTCTTCAAATTTTCTGGTAGTTCTGGTTTTATGCCAGTTGCTTCCATTACAACATCGGAAAATTTTGAAGGATGTGCTGTAGCCAAAACAATAGTATTTCCTTCTAATGAAATTTTTTTTGCTACACCAATTCCCACAGCTGTATGTGGATCAACCAGCAATCCGTGATTTTTATACATTTCGCTCATAATTGATTTTGTCTCTTCTTCCGAAAGACTTTCAGAAAAAAAACTATCTTTAATTTTTTTTAATTCTTCTTTTTCAATTTTAAACTCTCCTCGTTCATTTAGATCGTTCATTAGTTTTAAGGTCTTTTTAGAATTACAAGAATTAACATCAAAAATTAATCTTTCAAAATTACTAGCAATCTGGATATCCATACTAGGAGAGACAGTGTGTTCAACTTTCACAGGTTTATAATGACCTGTGTTTACAACTCTTTTTAAAATATCATTTTTGTTTGTTGCAATAACTAATTTATTAATCGGAAGTCCCATTTTTTTGGCAACATAACCAGCATAAATATCACCAAAATTTCCTGTAGGTACAGAAAAGTTTATTTTCTCATTCAATTTAGCAATTTTAAAATGAGAAAAGAAATAATAGACAATTTGAAAAATAATTCTTGCCCAGTTTATTGAATTTACTCCAGACATATTTATTGAACTTCTAAAATTCTTATCCGCAAACATTGACTTAACAAATTTTTGACAGTCATCAAAATTTCCGCCCAACGCTATATTAAAAACATTAGATGAATTAACAGTTGTCATAAACTTTCTCTGAACTTCAGATATTTTATTTTCTGGATGTAAAACAAAAATTTTCATGTTTTTTCTATCTTTTATTGCTGCAATGGCAGCTGCTCCAGTGTCCCCGGAAGTTGCTACAACCACATTAACTTTTAATTTATCCTTCTCTAAAATATTTTCATACATGTTGCCAATAACCTGCATGGCTATATCTTTAAATGCTAAAGTTGGTCCATGAAACAATTCCAATAAGTTTATGTTTCCAGTTTTGTTAATCGTAACTACGTCTTGAACTCTAAAATTCTTATAGGATTTTTTAATTAAATCCTTGATTTCAGATTCGCTAAATTCATCAGCACAAAAATCTAAAATAATTCTAACTGCGAGCTCTCTGTAAGAAAGATTCTTTAGTTTTTCCAAGTCTAGAATGGAATATGATGGAATTTGTTCTGGCACATAAAGTCCTCCATCTGAAGCCAAACCATTTAAAAAAACATCCTTAAAAGAAAAAGTTTTTGTTGTGTTTCTGGTGCTAATATATTGCATAACTTTTATTAGTATAGAATTAGGATATTATCTAGGCAAAACCTACTGTTATCAGATATTTAAATTATTTTTGTTGGTAAACTTACTTGTTATTTGAGATGTATTTCTTCCAAATCCAATTTGCAACACTCAAGAGAATTAGTGTTGAAATAATAATAAGTACAGCTATTTTGCCTCCACTTTTATTTTCAACACCAATATGTAAATGTAAAATTGTTGATTCTGGTTGAAATGTCAAAATTTGCCAGAACATTTATTAAAATATTATAAAACTTAATATGGCTTTATCTATCAAGATAGAAGTAAAAATCATAAAAAGATACAATATTGAATATCCGAAGAGTTTTGTGGCCAATTTTTTTTCTTTGATTGAATTTTTTTCTTTTAATAATTTGTAAGAAGTAAATACATAATAAGAGCTGAGAAAGATTGATAATAACAAATATATCATTCCAGAATAATTTAATAAGTATGGAGCCAAAGCAATTGGATACAGAATTAGTGAATAAACAAATATATTCAGTTTAGTAGTTTTAATGCCTGAGGTTATGGGTAACATTGGAATGTTGGCTTTTTTATAATCTTCGAACTTGTATAGGCTAAGTGCCCAAAAATGAGATGGTGTCCAAATAAAAATGATTAAAAATAATATGATCGGTTCAAGTGCTATTCCACCTGTGGCGATAGCCCACCCTATTACCGGCGGTAAAGCACCTGCGGCTCCACCAATAACAATGTTTTGAGGAGTTTTTCTCTTTAACCAAATTGTATAAACAAAAACATAAAATAAAATGGTAACTGCTAAAGTTGTGGCTGCAACCAAATTTGAAAAAAAGTAAAGTGCGATTACCGAAACTATTGAAGATAAAATTCCAAAAACGAGTGCCTGGTTTCTAGTCACTTTTCCAGTTGGAATTGGTCTAAGACAAGTCCTGGTCATTAATGAATCTAGATCGGCTTCGTACCACATATTTAATGCACCAGCGGCACCAGAGCCCAAAGCAACTGCAATAAGGGAAAAGATTGCATCTAAGAAATTAATTTTAACCGGCGCAATTAATAAACCAACTACGCAAGTAAAGATTACCAATGACATTACACGTGGCTTCATGAGATTAAACAAAGCTTTGAGGTAACTAAAGAAATCTAGCTTTAGTATTTCTGTTTTAGTGCTAGAATTGAGCAATTCAAAACCTCTTTCATGTTAACTCCCAAGAATAAAATAGAATAGTCGTGTAAATGCTGTATATTTTGCCTCTGCAACCATTATTCCAACAAAGCAAAAAATAGCACACATGGGCCAGAGAAGAACATTAACAAGAGGCGGGCGCTCCCAGAATAAGTGCATAAATATCGCCATTATTAGTCCAGCTTTACACAACATAAAAGTTATAATTAAAGTCCATCTAAGTAGACCTTGAAAATCTAAATAGTCAACCATATAGGAAAAGCCACTGAAGACGAACAGCAGTCCCCAAATCCAAAGGTAAATACCAATTTTATGAGTTTTGATTTCTTGTTGTTTATTTTGTTCCATTGTTTACCTTACCAAAGATAGAAAAAAGCAAAAATAAAGAC
>Ga0207915_100140_pt1 | contig 15768 bp, 19 predicted proteins | sample DeeseametaMP1241_FD_184191 | JGI IMG/M metagenome (GOLD analysis project Ga0207915, IMG submission 184191) | Marine microbial communities from the Deep Indian Ocean - MP1241 (SPAdes) | ecosystem: Environmental > Aquatic > Marine > Oceanic | place: West of Perth, Australia, South Indian Ocean...
TTACCATTATCCTTATAATAGCTGCTTTTTTTATTTCTCTCTAATTGTTTAAGAGCTTTTTTCTTTTTTAATCGGTAAATGCTTTCTTCTACAGCATTCTTGAAAACTGGCTCTTGATTTATGATGGAGCTGCAGCTCATGTAGTATCCCGCCTCTGGTTTCGGGGTGCTTGGTTAATGGCAACGGGCAACAGAACGCCCAAGAATTAGGGATAAGTTTACCTGGGTTATCCAAGACCTGCGGCAACTTATAGCCCAATAATGTTTGCTACATCATTAATTTTTGTTTTTATTATTAAAAAATAGATTAATACATCCTAAAAATTACAAATTAAGAAAAAATATCATGAAAGCATATAAAGTTATTAAATCTAATATTCATCGTAAAGGTCTTTGCGCTGCGCGTAATATAAAAGGGGATGAAAGAATAATTGAATATAGAGGAAAAAAAATTACCCACAAACAGGCAGATGAAGATACTAAGTATGGCTATGATATTACTTATTTATTTACACTTGATAAAAAATATCTTTTAGATGGAGATTTTGAATTTAATAAAGCTCGACTAATAAATCATTCATGTAATCCTAATTGTGAAGTTCTTGATGAAAGTAAATCAAAAATATGGATCACTGCAATAAGGAATATAAAAAAAAATGAAGAATTATCTTATGATTATGGATTTAGTTTTGATTGTAATTATAAAGATCATATTTGTGAGTGTGGATCGAAAAATTGTGTTGGCTTTATTATTAGAGAAGGCTCTCGGTGGCGACTGAAGAAACAAACTAATATTTAATTTTCTTCATAAATTAGTCAAATATCTATATCATATTATTAAATGAAGGATTTGTCGCAAGTCTATGTAATTGGAGATATACATGGTTGTAAAGATTTATTAGAAAGAATTCATAAAAAAATTGTAAAAAAATCTAAAAATGCTGAAGGCCATAAAATTTTAATTTATTTAGGTGATTATGTAGATAGAGGCTCTAAAGTTAAAGAGACTATTGAAACTATTATCAATTTTAAACCGAAGGATTTTAAATGTATTTTTATTAAGGGCAACCATGAACAAATGTTATTAGATTTCGTTTATGAAAAATCGGAGAGCTTGACAATGTGGCTTTATAATGGTGGAGCTGAAACTTTGAAGAGTTATTGTGGAAATGAAATCTCTAAAGATTTGACAAATAGTACTTTTAGAGAATATCATATCCGAGAAAAATTCTGCAATCATTTACCCAAAAAACACTTAAATTTTTTTAATGATCTTCAATTTTTTTATTCTTGGAAAGACTATTTTTTTGTCCATGCTGGAATTGATCCAAATCGACCTTTAAGTAAGCAACGAAATAAAGATATGCTTTGGACTCGTAACCCAAATTTTCTTTCAAACAATAAACCTTTTGAAAAAATGATAGTTCATGGACACACTCCAAATGAAATCGTTGAAGAAAAATCAAATCGTATTAACCTAGATACTGGAGCGGTTTATCCTGAACTTGGAAAGCTGTCTTGTATGTTTATAGATGTAAAAAAAAATAGAAGAGAATTTTTTAATAATGACTGATTATAAAGCTAAATTTCAGATAGGTCAGATTGTACATCATAAGTTATTTGATTATACAGGAGTAATATTTGATATTGATCCCATTTTCCAAGGTTCAGAGGAGTGGTACGAACAAGTAGCGCGATCACGCCCTCCCAAAAATAAACCTTGGTATCACGTTTTAGTACATGCTGCTGAACAATCAACATATGTTGCTGAACGAAATCTTGATCTAGAAGAAAATCCTAAATCAATACAACATCCACTCATCAATTCTCTTTTCACTAAATTTGATGGTTCACAATATCATTTAAAAACTAAACCTAATTAGGGAAAATTTATTATGAATAATTCACTAAATATTTTAAATCATAAAATAATCAATTGTACTAAGTGCGACCGACTTGTAAAATTTAGAAAGAAAATTGCCATAGAAAAAAGAAAACAATTTATTCATGAAACCTATTGGGCAAAACCAATCACAGGTTATGGCGATTCCAAAGCACAATTACTATTAGTTGGTTTAGCACCAGCTGCGCATGGTGGAACACGTACGGGCCGTGTCTTTACTGGAGATAAATCAGCAGAATTTTTATTTAGATGCTTGTTTAAATCCAAATTATCTAATCAACCCACATCGGAATACAAAAATGATGGTCTTATACTTTATAATACCTATATAACTCCAGCACTAAAATGTGCTCCACCTCAAGACAAGCCTACCACTCAAGAGCTTAAAAACTGTTTTAATTTTTTTAGAGAAGAAATTAGTCTTCTTGACAATATAAAAATTATTGTTGCATTAGGAAAGATTGCTTTTGATGCTTGTTTAAAATTTTATAAGGAGAATTATTCGTTTAAAAATAAATATTATGTTTTTGGTCACGGCGCACAATATACCTTACCAGATAAAAAAATATTGGTGGGTTGTTACCATCCCAGCCCACGAAATGTAAATACAAAACGATTGAATGTAAAAAAAATGGTTCATCTTTTTGAAAAAGTTAAAGAATTATTGAATTAAATAAAAATTGTTTATTTACTTTTCAAACAATATTTGTCGATAACTTTATATATTGGACCTTCATTAGTGAGGATCGACTCTTTTAAATAAAATTCTCTGATTGTAAATATAATTTTATTTATTGTTGTATTATTAATTAGTTTAAAAAATGATTGTTTGTCCTCAATTTTTTTCACTCGAGCTATAGTAATGTGACCCATAAATCTATGTTCTGGTTCGAAAAAATCTTTAAGATAATTGTCTATCAATGGCTGCAAAGATACGGTGGAGACCTTTACCCAGACCATTTTAATAAATTGTTGAGAAAAAACTCCTAATCCATTTAGGGTCAATTGAAAGGATTGGTGTTCAATTGCGGATAATTTTTTTTTGACTTCATTTAAAGTAGTATCTTCAATTTCACCTAAAAATTTCAGTGTTAGATGGAGATTTTTACTCGAGGTTATTTTACCTACAAAATGTGGCTTAATTATTTTCTGTAATCTTTCTATTTCTTTCGTTGCTTCAACAGATAAATCAATACCAATAAAACATCGCATAATTTACCTTATCACCACTACATTAATGTTAGAAAATTATTAAGATTTTTTTAGGAAAACAAATCTAAATATTGTTAACGTGGCCAGGTACATAAACACTGCTATACCTGTTACTGTTGTATACTTTAAACTCATTAATAACAGTGAAGCAAAAACAGCTCCGATCACAGAAGCACATCCATTAATTCCCCAAGCCCAAGGAATCCCTTCCTTAAAATGCTTTTCCAACCAAGCCAAACCCAAGGGAAAAGGCATTCCCATAAAAAATGCATATGGAGCAATTAATAAAACCGATATTAAAAATTTTATAATTTCGTTGGATGAAAAAAATACATTAAAAATAGGCGTGAGAAAAAAAAGATAGATTATCAGCAAAGTAGATAAGCAAATAATAGAGATATCAATGGCATGAATAGAACTTTTAATTTTTTGCAAATATACTTCTATTTTTTTCGAGATACTTGAACCAATTCCAGCAAATAAAAGTAAAATTATAATAACGTAGGCTATTGCGTAGAACGGATAACCTAAAAATAAAATGAAACGTTGAATAAACATTATTTCCAAAAACATAAAAGCTAGACCAACAAGAAAAAAGTAGCTCATAATACTTTTTTTGGGATATGATTGTTTCAACTTTTTAAAAGCAACAATAGGAATTAAAATAAATAACAAGCTAAATATTAATGCAATCAACAATGTAGCAATAAGTATTATATATCCCCAATCGATCATAGAAACAGTTCCATGTGTTCGCAATTTTAGTAACTCGGGAAGCGAAGACCATTTAAAGAAATTATAGAAAAAGGGGCGACTATCTATTGATGGTTCAATATTAAACTTATAATTTTTTATAAAATTGCTTCGATCATTAGATAATAATTGTAATGTACCTTCGTAAAAAAAAGGTTTTTCTAAAAGATTGTAACGATTAACTTCATTTTGTTTGATACCAGGATAGTAAACAAGATCAAAAGAGCGGTTTTGACAGAATAGCTTTAAAGTATTGATATCCTTTTCTGTAATGAGGCCATTTTTAATTATAAGTGTGGTTGTCTTCCAGCTTCTAATCATCATTACATTTTTTTCGGAAAAATCGAAATTTTCTTTATTTAGGGAGTGTATAATTGTTGCAAAAAGTTTTAAGGAATTGCGTGGTGGTAATTTTATCCAACTAGTAATTGATAAAATGCCATTTGTCTTAAGTTTGTCAAGATATACTTTAATTGCTTCAACTGTAAATAGGTTTGAGACATTCACAGATTCAAATCCAACAGAGGACATTGAAGAGGAATTTTCTGGTGGTATAAATATAACATTATAAAGATTTTTGGTCTTTATTAAAAAATTTCTGAGATTTCCAACGTAAATTTTAATAGTAGGCAAATCATAAATATTCCCTGAAAAATTGTTATATTCTTTTTTTAGTAATTCCACTATTTGAGGATTAGTTTCAACAACATCTATTTTTTCTGAATTAAAATATAAAGCTCGTAATATATTTTCTCCTCCACTCAATCCTGATATCAAAACTTTGGGGCTTTTGACCAAATGATATGCTAAGGCGCTCGTGACATAGTCCATGTGACCAATTTCACTAATGTCATAATTAAATCTGTTAATTGCTGATAACGAGTCGCCATCTGTGAAAAGAGCCAATTGTTCAGGTAATTTGTAGGGATTTTTTAAACTTAAACCTGGTGAATAACGTAGCGGAATTCTGCCTGTTTTAACTACTGTTATCAAACCACGAGGACTAGAAACTTCTCTAATAATTTTATTATCGGGAATTTGTAGAATCTTATTTAAAGATTTGTATTCTGACAAATTAAGTGCGGTCCAATTAGTTGGTATGCCATAAGCAATCATAGCTCCTAGAAATATAGTTAAAAGACTTGCTAAAAATTTATATCTATTTATGGGTGTATTAAAAGCACATGCTACAAAACCCATAAAAAAAATAACACGCAGACAATTTTGTGGTTCTAGGACAAAAAGAGAATAGACAATAACAAGAACTCCCACTCCTGAACCTATTAAATCAAAGGAATAAACTTTTTCTAATTTATTACTAAATATGATGAAAACTAGCCCTACATACGTTGCCGAACAAAAAAAAGGAATCATTAATAAAAGGTAGTTAATGCTCAGATAAATAAATTGAAGACCTGACCAAGGAACTTCAAGAGGATTGAAAGGGATTTTTTGTACTAAATAAAAACAAAGGATTGATGAAATTGAAAAAAAAATAGCCAATGACCAGAGTGAAAAGCGCTGTCTTTGTAAAAGCCATTGCTTTGCTAAAATAAGAAATGTTCCACTAGCGCCAAATCCAAGAAGAGCCAGGCTGATTATCATGTATGCAAAATGATGCCATTGTATTATGGACATTAAACGCATTAATAATAGTTCGTAACCAATGCTAGCAGCAGCAATAACCGAAACAGATAAGAGATACACTAACGATCTCCAGTTAACGGTACAAATCGAACAGGCAGGATTTGGTGCAGTATGAAGTCGCCATTAATTTTTTTTTCGACAACAACAAGTTCTTGAACTGTATATGGACTTCCAATTGGAATAACAATTTTACCACCAGCTTTGAGCTGGCGCGTTAATGGCTCAGGAATATGATCCACAGCGGCAGTAACAATAATACCATCAAAGGGAGCGTATTCTTTCCATCCAAAATAACCATCACCGACTCGTAATTTTATTTCTGGGTATAGTATATTCAGTACCTTAGAAGCTTGTTTTGCAAGTTCAGGGATAATTTCAACCGAATAAACGTTAGCTCCCATCTCAGCAAGTATCGCCGCCTGATAACCAGAGCCAGTGCCTATTTCCAATACGACACTTGTATCATTAACATTCAAGAGTTCTGTCATAAGTGCAACAATAAATGGTTGAGAAATCGTTTGACCAAATCCTATAGCTAAAGGACGATCTTTATAAGCATATTTCACCAACTTCTGAGGAACAAATTTATGTCGAGGAACATTTCGTATTGCTTTTAATACTTCTTCTGAAATTTCGATGTTTTGAGATCCTAACATCGAAGAATGCCATAAGATTGTCTGAACCATATCCTTATGTTGCTTTTGGAAATTCTTTTCTAAATTTTGTGAAATAACTGAATTGCTATGAAAAAAGATAACTATAAGAATGAATAGTCTAATAATTATTTTTTTCACTTTTTCATCTTCTATTAGGATAATTTCTTTAATGTTACCAATAAACTTTTCACCAGTTCAGCCATAAAAAAATAATCTAAGGTATCAAAGGTATCTTGGGGGCTATGATAGTTCGGGTTACGAAAGAATGCTGTATCTGTTATCATAACCGCAGGCAAACCCGCATCCCAGAAAGAGGAATGATCACTCAGCCTTGTATCAGGTAGGATCCTACCGTTAAATGGAACAAATAAGGTTTCCACAGGTAGTTGTGCATTTTTTTTAAAACTTTGAAAAATTGACTGGCCAAATTTTTTTGATTTACGATTACCAACAATACCAATAAAATTTCCTTTTGATGGATATCCCATCCATTTTAATACCATTGGATAGGCCTGTTCATTACTTGTGTAGCCTACCATTTCCAAAATTATTGCTCCAAGAATTTCATCCTTCTTTTCTTTGACTGATTTGACAAAGACTTTACTGCCTTGATGACGGGTACTAAAGGTTGGGGGCTCCTCTGCGGTAAATGCAACAAAGCGAACTGGTAAGGAAATTTTTTCCTGAATTGTGTAACGAGCGAGTTCTAAAAGTACTGCTATACCACTTGCATTATCATCGGCCCCATAAGTTTCAGGAACAGAGTCATAATGAGCACCAATAATATAATACTTAGATGATAATAAATTTTTTTGAGATCCCGCTATAACATTGGCTATATCATAATTATCATACTTGTATCGTTGCTGTTCTACTTCAAGACCAATATTTTCAAAGTAATTTGTTATATACTTTTCTGTTTTTTTGATAGATTGTTCATTCATCACAGGTCTTGGACCAATTTCAACAGCAAGTTTGTTTATATGTTTTTGGATTGAATTTACTAAAAATGAATTATCAATTTTTTTGTTAAAAATTTCCATTTAAAGTTTGTTCGAACATTTGGTACCATAACAAAGAAACTCTAGAAAGAAAAAATTAATATTGTTTTATGCCAGAATATTTAAACGAACTAAATAAAATGATAACTTTTGATGGCAACCTTGAATGGTGGAAAACGTTGCTATGGGTATCAATACTTTTGATTGTAGTTACTTATTTAATAATCAAGAAAAGAAAAAAATAAATGTACGAAATGGCTGCAAATTTAACATTAATTGTTCATTTTGCTTTTATCCTCTTTGTTGTATTGGGTGCGTTATTATTTTTTGTTTCAACAAAAATAGTTTTTATCCATATTCCCGCTTTTATTTGGGGATCCTATATCGAATTAACTCATTCCATATGTCCTCTGACTTATCTTGAAAATTGGTTTTTACATAAAGCTAACCTAACAACATATTCTGAAGATTTTATTCAAAATTACTTAGTATCCATTGTATATCCAACAAACTTGAGTGCAGATTTACAGATATACCTAGGAATAGCCATAATAGTCGTAAATATGATTATTTATGGATTTATAATTAGTAGACTTAAAAAAAAACTTTAAATGAAAAAATTATCTTTATACGCATTTCAAAAAATCAAATAATTTAACTTTATGGATACAATTAAAATGGTTGAAGTTACAAGAAGTAATGTCGTCGAAAGTGTTCATTATGGTACTGCAATATTAATCAATTCAGATGGAGAAATATTAAAGGAATGGGGCAATGCAAATATGATGATTTATCCAAGGTCAGCATTAAAACCCATTCAATCACTAAATCTTTATAAAGATGGAGTTGCTGAGGCCATAAACGTGTCCGATGAACTAATCGCTTTAACCACCGCTTCACATCACGCAGAAACTATTCATCAGGAAATGGTCGATAACTGGCTTAAAAAAATGAATTTAAACGAAAACCATCTTTCCTGTGGATCTGCTTGGCCATGGAATAAAAATGATCAGTTTGAAGCTTATTCAAAATATAAAATTAAAAGAAAAATTTTTCATAATTGCTCTGGAAAACACTGTGGCCATTTAGCCGTATGCCAGCATAAAGACTTACCGATTAAAGGCTATCAAAATAAGGAGCATCCAATTCAAAAAAATTTAATTCAGTTGATTGAGGATTTGTCAAAATATAAGATAAACCATATAGGTATTGATGGATGCACATTACCTAATCCATTAATGCCTTTAAAAAAATTTGCACTCGCAGTAGCTCAACTAGCGGATTATAAAAAACTAAATAAGCATTCAGCTATAGCCAAAAGAATTTTTAATTCTTGTGTAAAATTTCCAGAAATTGCCGGAGGTAGTCAGAGTATAAATTCCATTTTAACTAAACTATCAAATGAAAAAGTATTCTTTAAAAATGGAGCAGAGGGCGTTTTTGTTGCAATAATACCTGAACAGAAATCTGCTTTAGCAGTCAAAATTGTTGATGGTGCTAGCCGTGCAGCCGAAGTAGCTGTTGCGGGTTTGATATCAGAACTTAATATAATTAATAATAATCAGATCGAAAAAATTAAAAAAAGACCAGTTAAAAACTCTGTTGGTGAAATCATAGGGACTATAAAGTGGCTAGAATAATCAATGAATCAAATAAATTCTAAACAAGATTTAATAAATTTTTTTGAAAAAGGTTGTAAAAAAGAAAGTCATCTCAGTATTGGGGTAGAGCATGAAAAATTTATATTTGAAAATCATTCAAATAAAAGAATAAATTTTAAAACTGTATCTAAGATATTTAGTTTCTTAGAACAATTTGGATGGAAGCCAATAAAAGAGAAAAATAACGTTATAAGATTAGCAAGAGATGGACAAAGTATTACATTGGAACCTGGCAATCAAATTGAACTTTCGGGAGCTAAATTAGATTCCATTCATCTTACATGTATAGAGTCCTATAAATTTTTAGATGAATTAAAAAAGGCATGTTTAAACCTTAATTTGAAAATGATGTCTGTAAGTTTTGATCCTTTTTCAAAATTGGAAGAAGTGCCGAAAACACCTAAACAAAGATATGAAATCATGACTAAAGAAATGCCAAAAAATGGAGAACTCAGTTTAAATATGATGTATCAAACTTGTGGTACACAAATAAATTTAGATTACATTTCTGAAAAAGATTTTATCAATAAATTTAAATTAAGCTCCTTTTTAGTACCAATTTCGACAGCAATTTTTGCAAACTCACCTATAAAAGAAAATAAATTTAGCGGATATTTATCTTATAGATCAAAAGTTTGGCAAAATACATCAAGGGCTGGGTTACCAAAAATTTTTTTAGAAGAGATAGATTTTGAAAAATACGTAGATATAGCTATCAATATGCCTTTATTGTTTGTTTTTAAAAACTCTAATTATTATGAAACAGAAGGCAAAACATTCAAAGACTTTATGGATGGTAAACTTTTAAAGATAAATGCTAAACCAGATATTACAGATTTCAAAAATCACTTGGGAACAATATTTACCGAAGTCCGCTTAAAACAGTATATTGAAGTTAGGTCGTTAGATACTTGTGAGTGGGATTGTCATTGTGGAGGTCCAGCTTTTTATACTGGTTTGCTTTACGGATCTTTGGATGAAGCTTGCGATATTATTAATAAATGGAAAATTTCAGAGGTATTAAACGCTTATATTGATGCACCTAAAAAAGGTTTAAACACTGTTATTAATAATAAGACAATCTTAGAGTGGGGAAAAATTTTTTTAAACTTATCAAAAAGAGGTTTGGAAAAAAGATCTATAAAAAATGATAGTGGAAAAAATGAATCGATTTTTTTACATAGTATTGAAAATATATTAACTAATAATAAAACAAAAGCTGATCAAACAATTGAAAAATTCCAAGATAATAATAATTTAGATTTTTTATATGAAAAGACATAGTAAAATTGTTGCAATTCAAGGTGATTCATTAAATTCAATAAATAGAAAGACAGACACAACACTTTTATTAGCATTAGAAGCGCAAAGAAGAGGATACAAAATTTATTATTATGAAACGAAGAGTCTGACCTTTGTAAAAGATAAAATTTATGCTTTGAGCAAGGAAGTTGAATTTTACGAAAATAAAAAAAATTTTTATTCCATAAAAAATTTAAAAAAAATAGATCTTTCAAAAGCTGCTTTTATTCTAATGAGACAAAATCCACCATTTAATATGGATTATATTACAGCAACATTTTTACTTGAAAAAATATCGAAAAAGACACAGATAGTTAATGACCCATTTGCGGTAAGAAATATGCCTGAAAAACTTTATTCAACTAAATTCTTAAAATTAATGCCTCCAACAATTTTTACAAAAAGTAATAATGAAATAGAAAAATTTAAAAAAAAATACAAGAATATCATAATAAAACCTACGCACGGTTATGGAGGCAAGAACATTCTTTTTATAAATAAAAGTACAAGTAAAAAAAAAATATCAAAGTATTTAAAAAAACATGATCATGTAATGGCACAAAAATTCCTCCCACAAATTAAACTTGGAGATAAACGAATTTTTATTATTGGTGGTGTTATTAAAGGAGCTATTAGAAGAATTCCGATGAAAGGTTCCATTGTAAGCAACATAGGGCAAGGTGGAAAAGCGGTAAAAACCATATTAACAAAAAGGGAACTTCGTATAGCGAAAATTGTAGCTTCAGATCTTAAAAAAAATCAAATTGTATTTGCTGGAATAGATTTAATATCCAATTATTTAACTGGAGATATTAACATCACTTCACCGACCGGACTTAAAAACTTTAAAGATTTGACCGGTATTGATTTAGCTGTTGACATTTGGAATTATTTAGAAAAAAATTGATTATCTAAAATGTATACATAGTAGTGTACGGTTCTAAATTTTTTAGAAACAATTATAGAGATAATTTTTACATTATATTATGATTATGTTCTTCAATTCCATTTTTTTCTAACAATTGGTGCATTTTCTCATGTTCTTTGTAGGTTAGGCTATAAAAAATAATTATTGTCACTATTGAACCAATTACAGAACCCTGAACAAATCTGAATATTGTTCTTTTATTTCTTTTTTTTGTTTCTTCAGTCATTTTTTTTCCACGTTTTTTTGCTTCATAAAATTTGAAAATTGAATATATAATTAACGCAAAACCTAAAGCCCAGGAAATTGGGTGATTAACAGTTGCTATAAAAGATCCGCCAAATAGAACGGCTATGAAACCACTTATCCAACAAATGGGACACATTATTTAAATACCTTTCTGAATAGCAGAATAAATGATTTCTTTATCTGTTTGTCCAACTATGCGAGCAACTTCGTTATTCCCTTTATAAACTACAATGGTCGTCCAGAATTTAATGCCGAGCTTTTGAGCTATACCTTTATTTTTGCTTTGTTCGTAGCTTAAAAAAACAATATTTGTAAATTCTTTTTCAGCTTGATCTAAAATTTTAGTTTGTTTGCTGCAAGTACCACACCAAACCTCAAAGGAATTGACAACTACTGTTTTTCCAGAAGTTTTTGCACTTTCGAAAATTTCTTCTGAAAAATTGGTTTTCTTTTCAACTGCATTTGCTGATAAGCAAACAAATAAAAATAAAGAGATTAATAATTTCTTCATAACTAATTGTAACATATTTCTTTTACTATTAGCTGTGCAAAATAGCAGCGTAAAACAAAATCACGTATAGAGTTTATTTTTTTGGCAGGTTCTTATATGTAATTATATGTTATAACCACAAAATGCTTCCAATAAATTATTGGTTATACTTACAGATTGTTCTTTTCCTTTTCATTACTCCTGGATCCCCAAGAGTACTTATTGTGTCCTATTCAATGAACTATGGACTAAGAAAATCTGTATGGACTGCCCTAGGTGACATCACCGCTAATATTTTCCAAGGAACACTTATAATATTTGGAATAGGCACACTAATTCAAAACAATTCTTTAGCATTAATGATCATTAAATGGTGTGGGGTTATATATTTGCTTTATTTAGCATTTGATCTCTACAAATCAAAAATGCATTCCTTGAGCTCAGATGTAACTCAAACAAAAAGTCGGTTTTCTTTTTTCAAGGATGGTTTTTTAGTTGCGGGATTAAGTCCTAAGGCTTGGATATTTTTTGGAGTTATATTCATGCAATTTTTGGATTTTAACGCAAATTATGTTATCCAATTTTTGATCCTAATGATTACCTATGTAAGTTTAGATTTTATTTCTTTAATAATTTATGGAGCAGCAGCAGAAAAAATATCTATATGGTTAAAAGCTAACCCAAAAGTCATCAATATAATATCGGCGTGTGCTTTACTAATTATTGCAATTGTAGTTGCCTTTTTTCAGTAATTATTTATTTCCATATATAACTTTAAAATCTTCTTTCTCTGTACAGAAATAATGTAACCATGTGCCAATAAAGCTATATGCAGCAAATATAAACATTGCTTTCGAACCTGAAGAAAAAGCAAAACCAAAAAATACAGGAATAGCAAAAGTGTACATTGCGTTAGAAGACCATTTAAAAATACCTCTTTTTTCAAAAGGTATATTTTTATAATTAGGGTCGAAATGATCAATACCTGTTGCGCGTAAAAAACCAAAATATTTTTTTATAGAATACATTGTATAAATGAATGGAATAAAAATTAACACAGATACGCTCCATGCTATCCACCCTGGAGTAAACCAAGAACCGTAATCAGCAAAACTTAATCCAATACCGGATAATCTTAAAATCGCAATTATGAAAAAAATTACAACATAAGGTTTAAACCCTATTGTTTGACTGATTGTTTTCCAACATAATTCTGACCTCCAACATAACCAGACATAACCTTGATGCAGCAATGGAGTTAACATAGAAAATAAGAACCAATTTTTTGAACTAATCCCAAGAAAGACATTTGAGTCAGTTTCAAAATCAACCATCTGGAGAGCCACATAATATAAAACGATTAGGCCACCGATGTGCCAAATTTGATTTTTGAAAAAAAATTGTATTTTATTATCAATCATAAGAAGATAGTTTTTTCATTTTTTTTTTATTTTATTAGCATAATACCACTGCCATAAAATAAAAAACGTAATCCCAACCGATGTTATAATAGCAGAAACAATAAAGATAAGGCCTGAATTGTAATACTGCCACAAATAACCTGCAGTCAAACTAGCGATAAGTAAAGCAACTCCCGTGATTGCATGGAATAAACCGAAACTAGTTCCTCGCAATTCTAAAGGAGATAATTTAGCAACCATCGCTAATAATAATCCTTGTGTCATACCAAGATGAATCCCCCAAAAAATGATGCCAACAAACATCCATTCAATGCTATTGGTAAGTGCTAAAATAATGTTCGACAAGACTAAAATTAAAAAACCATAAACTATGAGAATAAAAAATCCTTTCTTATCAGCTAAATGTCCAAAAGGTACAGCAACAGTCGCATAAGCAGCATTCATAACAACAAAAACAATTGGAATAAAACTAACTTTGAGTCCAATTTCTTGACTTCGAAGTAAAAGAAAAGCTTCACTAAAATGACCTAGATTTAAAATAAATACCGTTAAAAAAAATAACCAAATCACAGGAGTAATTTTCAAAAAATTCTTAAATAAAAAATAGAGTTTTTTTCTTGGTATATTTTTTTTTATAGTAGACTCTTTAACTCCAAAAATAAGAACTACAATACACAATACAGCAGGAAGAACAGCAAACCACAGTACGAGACGAAAATTGTTTGTTGTTAAGAACAAAATAACAATAGCAAGAATAGGCCCTAATAACGCTCCTAAGGTATCAAGAGTCTGACGTAAGCTGTAGGCAGTGCCACGTATTTTTGTTGAAGTAGAATCTGCTATAAGAGAATCTCTTGGAGCTCCTCTTATTCCTTTACCAAGACGATCCACAAAACGAGCAGCAAAAATCCATGTTGCAGTGCTTGCCAATGCAAAAAATGGTTTAGTGAGTGCAGAAAGACCATAGCCAATAACCATTAGAATTTTTCTTTTCTTTAGATAATCACTTAATGCTCCTGAAAAAGCTTTTATCATTGAAGCAACGCCTTCAGCTAAACCTTCGATCAAACCTAGAGATAAAACGCTGATCCCCAATCCTGTAACAAGAAAAATTGGAAGAATGCTTAGAATCATCTCAGAGCTAAGATCCATTAACAAACTAACAATACCTAAAACCCATACGTTTCTAGGAATTATCAATGATTGATTTCCATTCCTTCTCATAATTTAAATATATAGTTTTTTTATTTAAGAGTTCTATTATTGTGTTAAGTTTCTTATGTACAATCTTAATATCTTTGTAAGGAACAAAATAAACAAATAGTCCCAATCCTATTGAAGCTAAACTTTTAAGAAAAATTATACTGTATTAATTTTAACCCCTTTTAATAAAAACTTACAAATCTGATTAGCTGCCATTTCAGCAACTACAATTGAGGCTTCCGCGGTCGAGGCTGCTACATGAGGAGTTAATATTGCTTTCGGATTGTTAAATAAAATATTTTCTTTAGCAGGTTCTTTTGAATAAACATCTAATGCTGCACCTGCAATCAAATTTCCATTTAAAGCATCATTTAAATCTTTTTCATCAACTATATTACCGCGCGCTGTATTAATTATAAAAGTTGAAGGTTTCATTTTTTTATAGTGTTTTTTATTTATTAAAGGTTTGCCATCAGGGGCTGCTTTACAATGAAAACTTATAATATCACTCGTACTAATTAATTCATCAAAACTAACATTTTTAACATGGGGAAAATCTTTTTTTCTTGATTCTAACGATTTAGAGCTAACTAAAATATTCACTCCAAAACCTTTAACCAAATTGCTTAGTCTGGCTCCTACGTTTCCAAATCCAACTATACCAAGAGTTTTTTTTGAAAGTTCAGTGCCTTTAATATTTTTTTTCTCCCATTTTCCTTTATGCGTAGTGTCATTTGCAAAAGGAATTCTTCTCAATACTGACATTATTAATGCAAATGCATGTTCAGCTGTGGCATTCGTATTTCCACCCGGTGTATTCATAACCAGCATATTGTTTTCTTTTGCTGTTGGCACATCGATATTGTCTACTCCTGCGCCAGCTCTAGCTATAACTTTTAATTTTTTACCAGCCAAAATTATATTCTTTGTTACTTTTGTAGCTGATCTAACAATCATGCCATCGTATTCAGGAATGATTTTTATAATTTCTTCTTCCGATAAACCTGTTTTTACATCAACTGAAATTTTTTGCTTCTCAAATATTTTTTGAGCAACTTTGCTCATTGAATCTGAAATTAAAACTTTAGGCATTATTCTTTACAGAGTGATAAGCCCAGTCAATCCATGGTAATAATGCTTTCATATCATTATTTTGAACTGTTGCTCCGCCCCATAATCTAAGACTAGGAGGTGCTTTAGGATAACCAATAATGTCTTTGGCTACACCTTCTTTATCAAGTTTTGAAACTATTTTCTTTATTACATTTCTTTGTTCTTCTTCGCCAAATTTATTAAACCATTCATCTTTGATTAGGAGTGTAATGCTTGTTGAAGATCTTGTGTTT
>Ga0207915_100149_pt1 | contig 15475 bp, 10 predicted proteins | sample DeeseametaMP1241_FD_184191 | JGI IMG/M metagenome (GOLD analysis project Ga0207915, IMG submission 184191) | Marine microbial communities from the Deep Indian Ocean - MP1241 (SPAdes) | ecosystem: Environmental > Aquatic > Marine > Oceanic | place: West of Perth, Australia, South Indian Ocean...
CGCTCAGCCTATTTTTCTTACTTCGCGGTTTAAATATTTATGGTGAGACCTTGCCTTGGGAGCTACAACAAAGTGCCATCACTACGTTGATGTCATTACTTAATTTGACTAAGTACCCCCCGTCTTTAGCATTTTTGCTCTTTACACTGGCCGGCATGTTTCTATTGTTGTTTGCTTTCGAGCGCGTTAAGGATACGCAGTTTGCGTTTCTTGACACCTTTGGCTCGGTCCCGATGTTTTTCTACATCCTGCATTTGTACGTATTGCTGGTGATGTACGGTATTGCATTCTTTATTTGGGGGGCGAATAAAGGAAAATACGTGGGCGTAGACCATATTTATCAAATATGGTTAATAGCTGCTGGCCTTAGTTTAGTGCTTTATTTCCCTGTTAAATGGTTTAGCGCCTATAAATCAAAGCACCACGCCCCTTGGCTTAAATACTTGTAAGACAGGCCTTCGCGTCTATTGTGGGTCGTATCATTATTAAGGTGGATAGCAAAGTGCGCTATTGGGAGCGAAAGGCACTTAATTGAAAGTTTTAATTAAGAGTTTAGATGAAAGTCGGTTTACGACTTACCAGCTTGGCTTCATCCTTCATGTTTTACCGTAGACTCCCGAACAACCAAGGAAGGTTCGAAATACAGCTGAACGTTATTAGCCTGACCATATACTTTATTAAGTATGTACTTGGCTGACATTTCAGCCATTTCCGCAATTGGGTTACTGACCGTGGTAAGACGAGGAAAAACATGGTGGGCAAATACCACGTCATCGAAACCGACCACAGACAAGTCGTGGGGAAGGCTCATGCCTAAATCTCTCGCGCAGCTTATCGCACCCGATGCCATCCAATCGTTGGCGCACACTAAAGCCGTGAAAGGCACATCGCGCGCCATGAGCTCTAACAAGCCAATCTTCCCGTCTTCTTCAGAATAGTCGCCGTTAAATATCAACTGTGGGTTTATGGGCAACCCTGCTTCCGACAAGGCGCGTCTATGTCCTTCCAAGCGCAAGCTCGCGTCACACTTGTCAGTCGGTCCAGAAATATATGCAATGTCTTTATGGCCTAGCTCGAGTAAGTGGCGGGTAGCCAGATATCCACCCTTTTCATTATCGAGGCTAGTGCATGCCTCAGGTAGCCCTTCCACCTGTCTGTTAACCAAAGCAACGGGAAGTTTCGACTGGTTTAACTCCAATAAATACTCATCGGATAATGCTTCTGCATGCATGATGAGTGCATCGCAGTTACGGCTAATAAGAAACTCTACCGCATCTTTCTCTGTTTCTAGGCAATTTCGTCCTACCGAAATAATGACATGTTTATCTGCGGCACGCAGCGTTGACTCCACAGCTTGCATCAGATCGCCAAAAAACGGGGCGTTGAGTTCAGGTACGAGTACCCCGACGCTGTCAGTGCGGTTATTTGCCAATGAACGAGCGACAGAATTTGGGCGGTAATTTAGCTCTTTAACCGCTTTCTCTACGCGTTCTTTCAGTACTTTGTTTACCGAAGCCTTACCATTTAATACGCGGGATACCGTAGATAAAGAAACACCTGCACGCTCGGCAACTTGATAAATGGTGGGCACGTGATAAGACCTCGTTCTCTAAAACAATCACTCTAACTGACTGTATTATGCCGATATCGGCGGTTGTTCGCTACGTCGAGAGAGTAAAGCTTGTGTAACTTCTTTTTGTTTTTCGTCATTTAATGGGTATAGACAAATTAACGCTGCGCCTGCAAAGCCAAATAGAGCTGGTATCCAACTCATTAAAGACTTCATGCCCGGAAGCGTTTGATTAATTGTATTGATATCAAGACCGTTATAGCCATAGCTTCCTAATACCAATAAGACGAGCGCCCCTGCAAAACCTCCCCCTGTTTTTTGAACAAAAGAGCCTGCAGAGTAGACGAGTCCGGTGGCTCTTCGACCTGTCTTATATTCGCTGTAGTCTGCTGAGTCTCCTAGCATAGAGAAAAATAATGTAGGTAATATGGCTGCAAAAAACTCTGCACTGCAACCTAGAATGAATATGGCGCTCACGCTTTTCTGAGGAACAAAATAAATGCCAGAGGTCAATACGCTACTTGCTAACAGCGCGATAATAAAGAGCTTCTTGCGACCAAACATAGCGGCTAATTTGGACGTTGCTAATGCGCCGAAAATCGACACTACCAGCAGTGAAATGAAAAAGTAGCCTGTGAGTAGCTCATTGCCCATGTAATATTTGAAATAGTAGGCAATAACGCCATATTTGATGCCATTAAACATCATGGTTAGAAAACCCATTCCTAACAGAATTAGCCAGGGTTTATTGGAAAGCAGGTCGATAATATCCTGCTGAGAACGGGTGTTTTCGGCTTCCGGTCGGCGAGTTAACCGTTTAATTGCAATAGTAGTAAGCGCTATAACAGTAATGAAGATTGCCCCAGTTACAACGTCTCGATAATAAAAGAAGGCGGTTATTGCTGAAAGAGGAACTAGAATTAACGGTAACTGCTTTCCCAAGTCGATGAGTTCAGATGTTAGTGAACGAGGAGCGGGCGCTACTTGGGAACCTGTCTCTGTTTTTGGAGAGTCCAGTTTAGTGTCTTGAGGCTTTGAAACCTGCTGCAACGTTACGCGCTCTTTCGTGGTAAAAACTGTTACACACATTAATATGACAAGCAACGTGGCAAACAACCACATGGTATATTGATACCCTACAGCAGTGTTCCCTTGGCCTAGCAAGTCCACCAGCATAGGCAAACAACCCATAACAAGCAGTCCACCAAAGAATGCCCCAGCAAAACGAAAGCCAGACAAACTTGTACGCTCTCTATCATCACTGGTCATCACGCCCATTAGCGCTGAGTACGGTACATTATTAACCGTATACGCTAAGGTTAGTCCGATGTAGGTCAGGTAAGCGTAAATGAGTTTGCCTGAATACGAGAGATCAGGTGTGGTAAAGCAAAGGACCATGAAAAGGCCAAGAAAAGGAGTGGAGCCTAATATCCAAGGGCGAAACTTTCCCATCTTAGTCTGGGTTCTGTCAGCAATCATTCCCATGATAATATCGGTCACACCGTCAGAAAGACGAACGACAAGAAATAGCATCGCAGCTGCAGCGGCTGTAATACCGAACGTATCGGTATAAAATACCGCCAAATATGCAAGTGCGCCCCGCCAAACTAAATTGGCCGCAGCGTCGCCCATGCCATAACCTACTTTTTCTTTTAATGTCAGCTTATGGTTCATTGCTATTTCCACTGTTGTTATGTTCGACTTGCTATGAGCGCTTTATAAGCATTGGCGCTAAGTTTAAGCGTACGCTTTTGCGTTTCAAAATCCACATAAACTAGCCCAAATCGCTTTTCATATCCTTCCGCCCACTCGAAGTTATCAAGGAGGCTCCATGCGAAGTAACCACTCACTTCTACTCCATCAATCACTGCGTTGTGTACCATGTTTAAATGGGCATTGTAGTAATCAACCCGATCCACATCATTAACAAGACCATCTTTGAGTTCGTCTGCCATTGCTGCACCATTTTCAGTTATAAAAATGGGAGGGAGCGTATATCGTTCGTTTAATGAAGTAAGTAAATCATAAAGCGCTTTTGGATAGATTTCCCAACCAATATCGGTCAATGGACCTTGATGAGGATGCTCGAAATACAATGCGCCTTTCTCTTTGGGCGCAGAATAGTGTAATCGCGTGTAGAAATTTACCCCTAAGAAATCGATGGGCTGACAGATTGTCTCCATATCACCAGCTTCAACTGGTGGTCTATCCGCTTCGTCTATATCAAATAACACTTCGGGGTAGCTTCCCTCCATTACAGGCTGCATATACCATTGGTTGATATAGTCATCTGCTTTGCGGGTGGCTAAGAGGTCTTCTTTCTTTTGTGTAGCGGGGTAGCATGGCGTAAAATTCAATACTATACCGGCTTCGCTATTTGGGACATTTTTTCTAAGCACCTTCATCCCAAGGCCGTGTGCTAGCAAAATGTGATGAGCCGCAGTTCTTCCGTATTTTCTACCCGTTCTGCCCGGGGCGTGTACGCCTATTTCATACCCTAAATAAGCACTGCAAAAAGGTTCATTGAACGTTGCATAGGAAAAAACGGACTCGCCTAACGCCTGCGTTATTTTGTCAACATAGTCTTCAAATGCAAAAGCAGTTTGTCGGTAAAGCCACCCACCTTTATCTTCCAGGTGCTGCGGGAGATCCCAGTGATAAAGGGTAACAAATGGCTTAATGCCTTTTTCATTTAACGCATCAACTAGCGTTTTATAAAAGGCAACGCCTTTTGGGTTTAGCTCACCTTCTTGAGTGATAACGCGCGGCCAAGAAATAGAGAAACGGTAAGCGTCTACATTTAAGTCTAACAAAATGTCGAAATCTTCTCTCCAGCGAGCAATATGATCACAGGCGACATCGCCATTGGAGTGATCAGCGATGGCTGAAGGCCGTTCACAAAATCTATCCCAAATACATTCGAGACGGTTATCGACATCCCCTTCTATCTGAAAACTTGACGTGGCAGTTCCATAAAGAAACGAATTTTTGAGTAAGGGACTGCCTGCGGGAAGCGAAATGCTGTTCATATGTCGATAACCTTTTTCTTACTGCACAAATTCTAAACGGATGCTGGCAGTACAATGAATCTGAAATAACAAAGCGGTTTATAGCACAAATAAAAAACAAATAGAAAGCGCTTTCTCACATTTATGTCATTTTTACGTTAATGGAATTAAGCGAATGATAATATTTCTATGGCTATCACAGGAATCTAATAGATTTTTGTTTTTATTATAAGTTGTTGAATGTGATAGTTTTATTCTTTTTTATGAGGAGTTTAGTGTTCTCTGATATAGTTGTTACCTGTGAATTAATTGTAAAAAATGTGTTGATCTTAAACTTTTGTTGAATTAATGTTCGGAAAGCGCTTTCTTACGTCAGGGTGTTCTAGTTTCTCTTTGGGAAAGCCCTTTCTGGCTGCGCGTAAGGTTCACAACACACATAAAAGCCACTATTAAAGAGAGATAGACCGTGACACAAACAACACCAAATAAAAGCAAGATCGCAGCAAGTTTATCATTGATACTCGGGACCGCTTTGAGTAGCGGCGTGATGTCATCTGCGACGGCGCAAGAAACAGAAAAAGACATAGAAGTTATTCAGGTATCAGGTATACGAAGTAGTGTTCAAGAGTCGATGGGTATCAAGCGTGACTCTGCTGGTGTTGTTGATGCCATCTCAGCAGAAGATATTGGTAAATTTCCTGATACCAACTTAGCAGAGTCACTACAGCGTATCACTGGTATTTCAATTAGTCGGAATAATGGTGAAGGAAGCCAAGTCACAGCGCGTGGTTTTGGACCTGACTTTAATATGGTAACGCTGAATGGACGTACGATGCCTGGTTCTGCATTACCTGGTGGTGGCGGAGCAGCAAATTCTCGCGCCTTCGATTTTTCTGACCTTGCTTCTGAAAGTGTTAGAGCGGTTGAAGTGTACAAAACAGGTAGAGCGAGTATTGCAACTGGGGGTATTGGGGCTACGGTAAATATACGAACAGCACGTCCCTTTCAAGCATCTGACAATGGCATTACCGCAAGTGTAGGCGCAAAAGCACTGCATGATACGACTAACCGTGTAGGTGATGATGTTACGCCTGAAGTATCTGGCTTCATCAATTACCTCAATGATGACAATACCTTTGGCGTTACGTTTACCGGTTCATTCCAACAGCGTGACAGTGCTGCACAAGGTGCGTTTGTGAACGAGTGGCGCGTAAATCCATTTGATGGCACAGTGCCCCAATCACCTGATCCAGCGAACCCAGATAGCGGTGACCCAATTGTGCTGAACAACGCACCAGCCATGGGACAGCTTTTCGCCATTCCCTCAGATTTACGTTATTACATGGCAGACCGAGAGCGTGAAAGAACGAATGCACAGCTAACGTTCCAGTTTGCTCCTTCAGAAAAAATGACGGCCACGCTTGATTACACCTATTCAAAGCAAGACTTATATGAAGCTCGAGCCGAGCAATCGATATGGATGGATGATAGGTACTTCACCGAACTAACCTTTGATGATGAAACGGTAAAAACGCCGGTATTAATCACTCAAGAACGCCGAGATTTGCTACCTCGTGATCTAGGTTTGGCACTTCAAGAACTAAACCAAGTCAACGAAAACAAGTCAATCGGTTTAAACCTTGAGTACTTCGTAAATGACGAGCTAACTCTAGTCTTCGACCTTCATAATTCGACGGCAGAAGGACGCCCAGATGCGCCCTATGGAACGTGGACAAATCTTGGTTTAGGCGCAAACGTAGTTAAAGGGCAAGGTGTCGATTTCAGAGGCGACTTCCCAATTATGTTCGTCGATTTTGACGATGAAGCTCGTGATAATCTTAACGGTAATGGCGTGCTTGACCAAGATGACGTAGGTACATCGATATTGGACATGAATTTCTCGTCGCAAGACACCGAGATTACTCAAGCTCGTCTTGATGGCTCTTACGTTATGGATACCGGAAGTATTAACTTTGGTATTGAGTCACGCTCAATGGAGAGCACATCGCTCCAATCTCTAACCCGCCACACCATGGGCAACTGGGGAATTGAGAACCCGGGTGAGCTTCCTGCTGGTTCGTTAACACCGCTGGATTTGGCGAGTGAGTTTAGCGATTTCAATACTGAGGGGATGTTCTCTCAGGGCTTTACCGGTAGTGTTGCGCAAATTGGTGCATTTGCTGCTCAAGAATACGGTTTTGATTTTCTTGCCAACAACCCGTTTGCAACTAACCGTACTATTGAAGAAGACATAACTGCGGTTTATTTCGAATTGGATTTATCTGGCGAGTTAAACGGCATGGAGTACAACCTGTTGGCAGGTGTACGCTACGAAAATACCGATGTAACTTCAATTGCAAATATAAGTTTACCTAGCGGCATTGCGTGGGAAGGTAATAATGACTTCAACGTCCGTTTTGGAAGCGATATGGAAGATGTTGAAGTTGAATCAAGTTACGACCATGTACTTCCTGCATTAGATTTCGATATCGAAGTTGTTGAAAACATGATTGCGCGATTCTCTTACAGTAAGACAATAGCGCGACCCACGTACAACAACTTGAGCGCCGCTGCGACAGTATCGCCTCAAAGCGGGCCGACAATTCTTACTGACAGCATTACCGCCACCGCGAGTTCAGGTAACCCATCGCTGATACCATTAGAATCAGACAACCTTGATCTTTCATTCGAATATTATTTCGATGAGACAAGCTATGTGTCGGTTGGTTTTTACGATAAGCGTGTTAAGAACTTTATCGGTAATGAACAAGTTGAAGAAAATATCTTTGGGTTGAGAGACGTTACCAATGGACCGCGTGCAGAGGCGGCTCGCGCTGAATTAGAGGCGCGTGGTATTCCAATTAATGACACGTCATTGTTTAACATGGTTGCTGCGATGGAAAACGGTATCGAGTATGACTCGTTGACTGACGAGCAGTTTGAGCAGCAATTCGATGTGCTGCCCAATAGCGAAGATCCGTTGATTACCTTCATTAACTCTAAACCTGTTAACAATAAAGCGGCGAATATTTACGGTTTCGAACTTGCTGCGCAGCACTTCTTTGGTGATAGCGGCTTCGGGGTACTGGCTAACTACACCACAGTGCAAGGTGATATTGGTTTTGATAATGACGCAAATCCATCGATAACTCAGTTTGCCCTTGTGGGACTAAGTGACACAGCAAACCTCATCTTGATGTATGAGAAAGATGCTTTGCAAGCACGTATTGCCTACAACTGGCGTGATAAGTTCCTTGATACAACCTCTCAGTACATTAATGAGCCGGGCTATACCGAAGACTATTCACAAATAGACTTCAATGTTTCTTACGACATCACTGAAGATCTTACGGTGTCATTTGAAGGGATAAACATCACAGATGAAAATATCCGTAGACACGGCAGAACAAGTGCTATGTTGTGGAAATTAGATGAGCTTGGCGCTCGCTATGCACTGGGAGTTCGCTACAAGTTTTAACGATTGGGGTGTGTTTACCCGCTAAAGTGCTTAGGGTTGCGCTTTAGCGGGTTTTTTTGTCATAGTGCTGTTTGAATAGTAACCAGAAAAACGACTGAACATGTTTGTAGAAGTGCAGTGGGGCATATCGTGGTTCTTAACGTATGAGTGATAACGAAAGTCATAGCAGTATGCATCGGGTCGTCATTGTCGGTGGTGGTACGGCTGGGTGGCTTGCAGCAGGGATACTTGCCGCAAAACTAAGCGCGAATCACACCGTTACCTTGATAGAGTCACCCAACATCCCTTCTTTAGGTGTGGGCGAAGGCTCTTGGCCGTCACTGCGCGATACCCTTCTTGATATTGGTATTAGTGAAACGGAATTCTTAACGGTGTGTCATGGTGCTTTCAAGCAAGGCTCCAGCTTTGTTAATTGGCGTAAAGGCGGGCACTGCTATTATCATCCATTTACCGTTCCAACAGGCTACAACGAGCTCGATATTTATACATGTTGGAAATCAATCGCACCAAACACATCGTACGAAGATGTGTTTTCGTTACAAGCCGCCATGTGTGCCGCAGGCAAGGCGCCAAAGCAAATTGCTACGCCGGACTACGCCCATGTGCTCAATTACGGTTACCATTTCGACGCCACAAAGCTTGCTGAGCTGTTAAAAAATCATTGCGTAGACAAGTTAAATGTCGCTCATGTCGTTGGTCATGTTGACAGTGTTCACTCTCATCAAAACGGGGATATTGAAAGCGTATCAACAAAGGACGGGGAAAAAATAGTTGGCGATCTATTTATCGACTGCTCTGGCAGCAGGGGCTTGCTTATCAAGGAACACTTTACTATTCCCTGGGTACCGGTTAAGCGCACAATGCTCAACGATCGCGCCGTTGCGCTTCAAGTGCCTTATTCAAACGAAGATGCTGAAATAAAAAGTACCACAGTGGCCACTGCACAAACCTGTGGGTGGACGTGGGATATTGCGTTGCAGCACCGCCGAGGTGTAGGCCTAGTTTACTCTTCTCAATTCACAGATGAAGATCAAGCAAAGCAAGTGCTGATTGACTATGTTCGTGAACGTTACCCTAGTGCACAAGATGCAGAGCTTTCTTTTCGTACACTCTCCTTTGAGCCTGGCTATAGATCACAGTTTTGGGTAAAAAACTGTTTGAGCTTAGGTATGTCTTCGGGGTTTGTTGAACCGCTTGAAGCATCAGCCATTGCCATGGTCGAGCTTGGCTTACGTATGCTCTGTGAGGCTTTTCCGCAAAACAAAGCACACATGGAAATAGTCAGTAAGCGCTACAACTCGCGCTTTGCATATCGCTGGCAGCGCGTTATCGACTTTCTAAAACTACATTATGCTTTAAGCGATAGAGAAGAGCCGTATTGGTTAGCGCAAAGAGATAAGGCGTCCATACCCGATTCCCTCGCTGAATTGCTTGAACTGTGGAAGTATCAAAGCCCTTCACGTTTAGATCTTATCGAGAACGAAGAGATTTTCCCCTCTGCTAGCTATCAGTATGTACTGTATGGAATGGGCTTTTCTTCTTCTACATCGCCTTTACGGCTAAATGAAGAGCATAAGCGTAAAGCAGTTCACATTCGCGAAACCTTACAACAAACTAAAAACGCTTATCTGCAGGGATTGCCGTCTAACAGAGTTTTGCTCAATGATATTGCAAAGCGCTACAGCAACGAAAAACAACACGTGCCCTCGCATGCTCAACGTGAAAAGAACGAGCACGCTTCAGCTTCGAGTTGTAATGACATAAAAAATACTTCAGATAAAAAGGACACCTCTAATGACCGTATCGGGTTTAGATAGCAGTAAAAATCAAACGCCCGTTAAGAACGTTGTTATTGCGGGTGGCGGTACTGCGGGATGGATGGCAGCCACAGCGCTGTCACGGCTTTTGGGTAAGTCAATAAACGTTACGTTAGTCGAGTCGAAAGATATTGGTATTGTAGGTGTGGGCGAGGCGACTATTCCGCCTATTAGAACATTTCACAAGTTGCTTGGCATCGACGAAAAAGCATTTATGCGTGCCACACAAGCCACGTTCAAACTGGGTATTGAGTTTGAAAATTGGCGTGAACAAGGTCACAGCTATATTCATTCTTTTGGTATAACCGGAAGAGAGTGTTGGGCTGGCGAGTTTCACCATTTTTGGCTGAGGGCTAAAGAATACGGATTTGGTGGTGAATTTGGTGATTATTGCCCGGAACTTATTGCCGCTAAACAGAGCAAGTTCGCCACATCAGAAGCCATGCCGCTTAACTTTGCCTATCATTTTGATGCTGTTGCCTACGGTCGATTTTTAAAGTCTCTAGCGTGTGATGCTGGGGTAACTCACAAGGAAGGAGATATAGAAAAGGTCGTAGTATGCCCGCAATCAGGCAACATCCAGTCCCTTCGATTAGCAAGCGATGAAGTCATAGATGGCGACTTTTTCATAGACTGTACAGGCTTTAAAGGGCTGCTTATTGAACAAGCCCTTCACACCGGTTACGACGATTGGCGACACTATCTTTTCTGCGATAGTGCGGTAGCTATGCAAACTGAGCTTACAGCCCCACCTGTGCCATACACCAAAAGTGTGGCACATCAGGCCGGTTGGCGCTGGCAAATACCTCTTCAAGAACGAATGGGTAATGGATTGGTATTTTGTAGCCGATTTATGAGCGATGAAGACGCCATCAATACACTTAAATCGCAGGTGACAGGCGCGCCCATTAATGAGCCGAGAGTGATTCGTTTTACTCCTGGAAAACGCAGGCGTGGTTGGAATAAAAACTGCGTGGCGCTAGGGCTATCCAGTGGCTTTATTGAGCCTTTAGAGTCGACCAGCATCCATCTAATCATGACTGGCCTTATACGCTTAATGCGCCTATTCCCTTTTGATGGCATAACCCAAAGCGCAATCGACGAATACAATAATAAGTTTGATAGCGAAATGTCGGCCATACTCGATTTTATTGTTATGCATTACAAGGTGACACAGCGCGAGGACAGCCCCTTTTGGCAGCAATGCCAGCGCATGGAGATTCCGCCGTCACTTGAGCATAAATTGGCTTTATTTGCCGAGTCTGGCCGTGTGTTTTTAGATGACGGAGATATTTTCCGTGTTGATTCCTGGACCCAAGTATTAATGGGCCAAGGCATGACACCTAGCCAGTATCATCGTGTTGCCGACGAAATGAGTGAACAGTCACTTAGGCAGTTTATGGCAGGATTAAAGCAGCAAGTGGATCATCACGTGGCTAAACTCCCCTCTCACGAGGCCTTCCTAACACAGTATCTGAGATGAGTTATTAGAAGCGTTAGATGTTGGCGGCAGGTAGCGCGTTAACGATGAACCAAGCAGATTCTAACTAAAGAGTTACCAAACACACTGCATCAGCACCATACCCAGCTAGAAGTCTGGGTTTAGTGTTATCTAAATTGGGAAAAACGCATACAAAGTACTGAAATAGATAATCCATTTTGTAGTTTACGGTAGTTTGTTACTGTAAATGATTGCTGCTTTGCAGTTAAACGGTAGAATTGTACCGAAATTCTGCTAATATTTAGTACTTAACGGTAATAAACTACTGGATAAATGATGCAAACAGTCACACTGCAATTATTTAATCAAGGTCAATGGTGGGATGCTGCTACTTTGTGTTTCTCTGATGAGCGGATCAATGCAAGTTGTTCGCTGTACTATGAGCATGAATATATTGTTAAGGTCGCAAGCTATGAGGTCAAAGATTGCTGGGCATGCTCCGTCAATGCACCTATCAGCATTGTTCCTAAAGACTACCCTCATTGGCCAGCTCTATTAGATGATATTTTGCCGGTGGGTAAGTCTCGAGATTGGTGGCTCAGTTATCTTAATGTCAGTCGCTCAGACGAGTTTCAGCAAAATTACGCACTGCTGACTAATGCTTGTATGTCGCCCGTTGGTAACTTAAGAATAAAAGAAGCCGTACCGACAGATGCTAATATCGACTCTCGCCGTTTTCCAATTGAGAACGTGATTTCATTGCAATATGACTTTTTAGAGTATGCTAATGAACAAGGCGCCGCAGTAGGAGGGGCGACAGGAGCTGGTGGTGTTGCCCCAAAACTGCTACTCATGCTTGAAGACGATAATGTTTTCATTGATGGGGACTTTGCAGGTAAGCCGTTGACCGCTACACCTTATTTAACCAAGTTTGCTAGAAATAGACGCTCAGCACGAGATAACAACATCTTAAAAGCTGAGGGCGTTTTTTATAAGGCTCTTTCGGAGATCCTGAAAGGTACCAATGTTTCCACCATCGATGTTGAAAAGTTAAAAACATTAGAAGATAAACAAAGTGGCCAAGCTAGTTTATGGCTACCTCGTTTTGACGTCCGCATAGAAAGTGGTGTGGCTAGTCGTATTGGGTTGGAAAGTATTTATTCAATCATTAATGCCGAACCTGGCAGCTATCAAGATCATTTTGATGTGATGGAGACGGTGTGGCGAAGAATAAAGTCTGCAACTCAAATGACGAAAAACGAATTTGCTAAGCAATATGTTGTGAGAGATTTTCTAAATATTGTCTTCGGTAACTCAGACAATCACGGCCGCAACATTTCATTTTTAAAATTTGACGGCGATATTTGTTTTGCACCTATCTATGATTTTGCTCCTATGAAAGCCGATGAAGAAGGCATAACCCGTTTATTTAAGTGGGGGCGAAGTTGCGAAGTAGGTGGGCACGTTAATTTTTTAATCATTGCAGAGCAGCTTTCAGATTTTTGTGAGCCTGATGAAATGATTTTATTTTTGCGGCAACTGGCAGAAAAACTAATCGACCTGCCTGAGAGGTTGAAAAGATTACATTGCCCAGATGAGATATTAAATTTTCCGGCGATTGGTTTTAGTAACACTAAAACTAAGTTAGTGGCAATGGGAGTCTATGATGGTTAGGTTGACGGGCGAACGACGAAAAGAAATTTTAGCTCAGCTTGAAAGTGATCTTGCGAACAATGTTATCGGCATAGGCGATCTAGTAAAGCAGGTTCGTACCCAACTTTATGGCATGACCCAAACACAGTACGCGAAATTTATTAAGGTGTCTGATAAAACATTGCGCGATATCGAGAAAGGGAATACCGATCCTCGCGTCTCGGTACTAAATAAAATTTTAGCGCCTGGTGGTTTTCAACTTTCTGTTCGATCAGTTCGCCGCGATATATAAAATTATCTTTGAGGTGCATCAACTCATGGGGTTTCATAAAAAATAAAAAAGCCCAGCATGGCTGGGCTTTAGCGGAGGCTTTTGGACTCCAACGGATATTACTCGATATTCTGAATTTGCTCGCGCATCTGCTCAATCAGGACTTTAAGTTCAACCGCCGATTGTGTGATGTCGGTGCTGATAGACTTTGAACCTAACGTGTTCGATTCGCGGTTAAACTCCTGCATCATGAAATCAAGACGGCGGCCTACTGCTCCACCCTTGTTAAGGATATTGCGGGTTTCCTTAACGTGAGCATTCAGACGATCTAACTCTTCTGCCACGTCTACTTTTTGCGCCAGCATGATCATTTCTTGTTCAAAACGGCCTGCATCAAGTTCAACCTTTGCTTCTTCAAAGCGGGTTTGCACTTTTTCTCGCTGCCACACCATGATTTCAGGCATGCGCGCGGCTACTTTTTCAGCTTCCACTTCTATAGCGTCAAGGCGCTGCGTAATCATACCTTTAAGGGCTTCACCTTCGGTAGCGCGGGCACTGATAAAATCGTTAAGAGCTTGGTCGAACGCGGCCATTACGTCAGCGTGGATGGCGTCCATATCGGCTTCTTCCGCTGCAATTACCCCAGGCCAGCGCAAAACGTCTAGTGGGTTAACCCCCGTGGATTGGCCATGGGATTGCACCCAGTCAGCGGCGTGAAGCACTTGCTTAGCCAACTCTTCATTTAAGCTTAGCTTAGTTACAGCAGCATCGTTGGCAGTAAAACGCAGCGCACATTCCACCTTACCTCGGGCTAGCTTTTTACGGAATCGTTCACGTAAAACCGGCTCCAATGAGCGAAACTGTTCCGGCAGGCGAAAGTAAGTTTCTAAAAAGCGTTGGTTGACCGAGCGTATTTCCCACACGGCTGAGCCCCACTCTTTTTTGGTTTCTACGCGTGCAAACGCTGTCATGCTGTAAATCATAAATATCCTTTAAATTTAACTGAAAGCCTGCAAAAACAACCCGAACGTCGTGTTGTATACGTGAATATTTACAGCAGGTTTTCTTGTATTTTGTATATTAGCGCACATTTACGTAATTCAATAAGCAAACATGTAAAGTTCGTTTTTAACGGCCGCGGGTATTGCGTTATACTTAGGCGCAATTTCGTAGCTACATCGAATTTATAGGTTTTGACCGCGAATTGGGCTTTCTATTCACATATCGCCAATAAAACCTGTAAAGCGCTACCCTTTTTTAAGCACTTACGTTGTGGAGAACACTATGCGTCCAAGCGGCAGAACCGCCAGTCAAATTCGCCCTGTTACAATTACTCGCCAATACACTTGTCACGCAGAAGGCTCTGTACTTGTAGAGTTCGGTAACACTAAAGTGTTGTGTAATGCGACGGTAGAAGAAGGTGTGCCACGCTTTATGAAGGGCCAAGGGAAAGGCTGGATTACAGCTGAGTACAGCATGCTTCCACGTGCTACCCATACGCGAAGCGGCCGTGAAGCGGCGCGCGGTAAACAAGGTGGCCGCACGTTAGAGATCCAGCGTCTAATTGCGCGTTCACTACGCGCAGCGGTAGATTTAAAACTTCTGGGCGAAAACACCATTACGTTAGACTGCGACGTTATTCAGGCCGACGGCGGTACGCGTACAGCGTCAATTACCGGTGCGTGTGTAGCTCTTGTTGATGCACTTACTTACATGCGTGCAAAAGGCATTATCAAAACTAACCCGCTTAAACATATGATTGCCGCCCTTTCAGTAGGTATTTACGAAGGTACGCCAATCGCTGACCTTGAGTACACAGAAGACTCTGAGGCAGAGACAGATATGAACATCGTAATGACCGAAACCGGCAAGCTGATTGAAGTTCAAGGTACTGCAGAGGGCGAACCGTTCTCGTTTGAAGAGCTTGACGAGATGCTGAAAATTGGTAAGCACGGTTTACGTGAATTGTTCGACATTCAAAAAGCGGCGCTAGCGTAAGCGAGTCATCGACACGTAGTTAGAACCAACGCGTAAATTAGAAATTAAGAGGTCATCATGAAAGCGTTTCAGCGTGATTTTATTGAGTTTGCCATTGAACGTGGCGTACTGAAATTTGGCGAATTCACTTTAAAGTCAGGCCGCGTTAGCCCGTACTTTTTCAATGCAGGCTTGTTTAATCGCGGTGGCGATTTGGCTAAGTTGGGGCGTTTTTACGCTGATGCGTTAATGGACGCAGG
>Ga0207915_100154_pt1 | contig 15227 bp, 10 predicted proteins | sample DeeseametaMP1241_FD_184191 | JGI IMG/M metagenome (GOLD analysis project Ga0207915, IMG submission 184191) | Marine microbial communities from the Deep Indian Ocean - MP1241 (SPAdes) | ecosystem: Environmental > Aquatic > Marine > Oceanic | place: West of Perth, Australia, South Indian Ocean...
GATGCTAAAAAGCCTGTAGTTTACGATGTTGAAGTAGTGCGAGACGGCAGAAGTTTCTCTGCTAGACGGGTTAAAGCCATTCAGGATGGTAGAAATATCTTCTACATGACAGCGTCTTTTCAGGTTCCTCAAGATGGCATGGAGCATCAAAACCCAACAATGCCAGATGTGCCTGCGCCGGAAGATGTGCAGTCTGACATTGAATTCTATGAAGCTAACTTCAATAAGATTGCACGTCCTATGCAAGAAGCGTTGAGCTATCATAAACCTGTAGATATCCGCACGGTAGATGCAGCTAACTCTTACCAGTCAGCGAAACGTGAACCGACGCGTTATATCTGGTTAAAAGCAAGAGATACAATGAATGCATCACTGACTGTTCATCAAGCTGCGCTTGCTTACGCATCAGATTATCATTTTCTCAGTACGTCGCTTCAACCACACGGTGTTGCGGTAACCGATAAATCACTTCGAATCGCAACGATAGACCATGCTATGTGGTTCCACCGCCCAATCAATATGAACGAATGGTTATTGTATGCAATGGAGAGTCCCTTTAGCGGAGGCTCTAGAGGTTTGGTACGCGGACAAATATTTAACCAAAATGGTGAACTTGTTGCGTCAACCATGCAAGAAGGATTAATGAGAAAAGTAGACGAATAGGGAGAGGGTAATGCGCTACAAATTAGGTTCTACATCACCGCTGGTTGATGAAAGTACGTTTATAGCGCCAGGCGCACATGTTATTGGTAATGTTGAACTCAAAGTGGGTTCAAGCGTTTGGTTCAATGCGGTTATACGCGGCGATATGGACAAGATAACCGTTGGTAAAAATACGAATATCCAAGATGGCAGCGTATTACACACCGATGTAGGTATTCCTTTAGTGCTAGGTGAAGGGGTAACAGTAGGACATAAAGTCATGCTTCACGGCTGCGAGATTGGTGACTATTCCTTGATAGGAATTAACGCTGTCGTATTAAACGGTGCAAAAATTGGAAAGTACTGCATCATTGGCGCTAACGCTTTGATAACGGAAAACATGGAAATTCCGGATTACAGTTTAGTAGTTGGAGCGCCTGGTAAAGTCATTAGAACATTTGATGACAAGATCGAACCCAAACTAAAAGCGTCCGCTGAACATTACGTAGATAACGCCAAAACATATAAGTCATCATTACAGCCAGTTGATAGCTGATATTTAAGACTAGGCTGTTCGCGATATTTTGAATCCCCATAAAAAATGCCCAGAACAAACGTTCCGGGCCTAGGGGAATGGCTCATTGCTGAGCCGTGCGCTAACTTTTACACAGGAGAGTTTAAATAAAATCTTTTAAACGGACAATGAGTATAGAATACATTTGTTTAAATTATAAACAATTTTTGTGTGAATTTTATCTTACACTCTCAACGTCAATTAAATTGTAGAACTTATACGTTAGTAATCAATGGACTAAAAACTGGTCGGATGTGATGCTTTTTGAGAAAAAGATGTACAGTTTATATCCACATGTTGCACACATTTTATCCACGTGATGAAGCGTTGTTAATATATACCCTTTTTAAATATATAGACTTACTTTCATTCATGTAAGTTATGTTGAAAACAGACGGTTGTACCATGCCATTATCCTTGTAGTATGACGTCAACGTTCATGCTAAATATGCGTGATACTGACTCTAAAAACAGGCTCTTACATTAATACGAGGATGGATTATGCAATCATTTTCTACTTTTATTCCCCCTGAACGGACTTTGATGGGTCCAGGACCATCCGATGTTAACCCCAGAATTTTAAACGCCATGGCGAGACCCACCCTGGGCCATCTCGATCCATTATTCATTGAGTTAATGGACCAAACCAAGCAGCTTTTACAGTATGCGTTTAAAACTGAGAATGCACTTACTATGCCTATTTCTGCTCCGGGCTCAGCAGGAATGGAGGCATGTTTTGTTAATCTTGTAGAACCAGGCGATAAGGTACTCGTGTGTATTAACGGCGTATTTGGCAATCGAATGGTCGAAAACGTAGAGCGTTGTGGTGGTGAGGCTATTACCGTCAACAATACATGGGGCGAGCAAACTGACCTTAATGTGGTAGAAGACACCCTTAAAGCCAATCCGGATATTAAGATCCTTGCCTTTGTTCACGCCGAAACATCTACGGGCGTACGCAATGAAGCCAAAGCGCTTTGTGAGCTGGCTAAAAAGTATGATTGTCTTAGCATTGTTGATGCAGTTACCTCTCTTGGAGGTATCGAGTTAGATGTTGACGGTTGGAGCATTGACGCTATTTATTCAGGTTCACAGAAGTGTTTGAGTTGCGTGCCGGGTATCTCTCCTGTTTCATTTAGTGAAAGAGCAGTTAACGTTATTCAAAACCGAAAAACGAAAGTGCAAAGCTGGTTTCTAGACATGAACTTGATTGTTGGTTATTGGGGGCAGGGCGCCAAGCGTGCCTACCACCATACCGCACCTGTCAACAGTATGTACGCTATGTACGAAGCACTTCTGATTTTAAAAGAAGAAGGCTTAGAAAATGCGTGGCAGCGTCATGCATTGGGTCATGAAAAACTTGCGCAGGGTTTAAGTGAACTTGGGTTAGAGCTAACGGTAGACAGTGCTTATCGTTTGCCTCAATTAAATGTAGTTAAAATTCCAGACGGCGTAGACGATGCTGCCGTTCGCAAGCAATTGCTTGAAGATTTTAATTTAGAAATCGGCGCCGGTTTAGGCGATCATGCCGGTAAAGTATGGCGAATTGGTCTTATGGGATACGCATGTAAACCCCGTAATATCGATCACTGCCTTGCTGCGTTGCGCACTGTGCTTAAGTAAAACGCCTAGCGCCTTTTAATCTTTTCGGTCAACACGTTCAGCGAGATGCTTAGCTGAACGGTTGGCTTTTAGCCGTTTAGCATATAAAACCCATTTAACATAGCGCTTTGATATCAGTCCGCATAGATCATTACCCACTCAGTGAGATTTAAAATCTTCGTAATCACGTCGTGTTACCGCAGGTATAGTGGCACTACATCAAGTTGACTGGTATTACTTATCCATTTTTGGGTCTTGCCTCATAAAAAGCGCATCTCGGCGAAGTTATATCTCTTCTCGTCTTAGTTCAGTGCTAAGATTTCGTTTATTGCGTATATTCATAAACTATTCAGTTTTAAACATTTATCCTTTAGGTAACGTAATTAAAAGGCACCATAAAAAAGGAATCTCTATGAAAATGATCACGCGTACTAATACTTATTCGACAGCTAAAAGTGTAGTTAAAAAAGCATTGTTAGCATCATCATTTATTGCCTTATCTGCACCTATGGTTGCTGCACAGGCCGCACAAGAAGCGGTTATAAATGTGCAAGGCGTAGGAGCGGTAGAAGTGACACCAAACGCTTATTCAGTCACACTCGTTGTTGAAGAAGAAGGTAATACAGTAGGTAAACTGAACACTCAGCTTGATTCGGACCTCCGCTCTATTGTTAAGTTCTTGCTTAATCAAGGTATAGATGAAAAGCACATTCAGAGTATGCAAGTACGCTTACAACCTCGCTATATCAATACGCCTCAAGGCCGTCAGCAAGAAGGTTTCACGTTGTCACGAGATATCACCGTCACATCTACTGACCTTGAAACTTATGACAAAGTATTAGATGGCGTGCTCAAACGAGGTGTTGATCGCATACAACAATTCAACTTTATTTCAGTTGGTGAAGGCGATGCCTATCAAAAAGCACTTATCTCTGCGGTAAAAGACGCAAAGCAACGTGCACAGTTATTAGCAAAAGAATTAGAGATTGAAGTAGGTGAAGTTGTTGCAATCTCAGAATCTGGTGGCAATATGCCGATTCCAGTAATGCGCGCAGAAGCTTTTGCCAAAGACATGTCTATGTCTTTACCTGGCCAAGAGCGCATAGAAGCGCGTGTTAATGTGTCTTTTAACATTGTTCAATAGCAGGAAATTCGTTTGAAAGAACAACAGTACGGTCAGTTAATAAACCAAGCAAAAAGCTTGGTTTCTGGCGAGCACGATCTTATCGCTAACATGGCAAATATAAGTGCGCTGCTTTTCAATAGCCTCGAAGAGGTGAATTGGGCAGGTTTTTACCTTTATAAAGAAGAGCAGTTGGTACTCGGTCCATTCCAGGGGCAACCAGCATGTATTCGCATTCCACTTGGAAAAGGCGTTTGCGGAACGAGTGCAAGTACCAGAACTGTTCAGCGTATAGCAGACGTTCATCAGTTCGAAGGACACATTGCCTGTGATGCTGCGTCAAACTCTGAGATTGTTGTTCCACTAGTGCTAAACGATGTGCTGGTTGGCGTACTTGATATCGACAGCCCTGTTTTTGAACGCTTTACCGAAGAAGACGAAAAAGGGCTCGTTGAAATTGCTCAAATTCTTATGGATTCGCAGAAATAATTATGAAATCCAGTGTTGATATTCACGTTGTTTTATCCACGTATGAGGATATGGAAGACTTTCATGATGACCCAGATGAGGCATCTGAACGTTTAAATTTCATCTTACATGCGGTGTACGACAATGCAGAAGAAGATATTGAAACACAGCGTTTAGAGCAAATTTTGCACTACGCATGGGAATCTTGGCAACAAGATAAGCATTTATTAGAAATAGATGACGACGAATTGCTTGATTGGGTTGACCACACGCTGGCAACTTGGGATGATGCAAGTAACGATGAAATCTCCTGAATAATTTAGAAAGTTAATGGAATCACCAGAGAAGTTTACCAACAGTAAGGAAGTGATAGCTTTCCTTGCAGAGACCTTTCCGAAATGTTTTAGCATTGAAGGCGAGGCCCGCCCACTTAAGATCGGTATTTTTCAAGATCTTGCCACACGTTTAGAAGAAGAGGAACGCGTTAGCAAAACCTTACTTCGTTCTACACTACGACATTACACCAACAGCTGGCGCTATCTTCATAGCATCAAAGAAGGTGCAAACCGTGTAGATTTAGACGGCGTTGAAGGCGATGCAATTGAAAAAGAACACGCTGATCATGCGCAGCAGCAGTTAGAAGAAAGCAAAGCAAAAGCAGCTGAAAAGCGCAAAGCTAAGCTAGCTCAGCAGCCTAAGCGAAAAGATAAACGTCAATTTAATCGTCCAAAAGGTGAAAAATCTGCAAATTCGGACCATGCTGATACTAAGCGCGGAACTAAACCGAAAAATAACAGACCAAACAATACACCACCTGCGAAATTGACAGATAGCGATTTACAGCAAGGTACGCAAGTTACCGTTAAATTAGGTAAAGCACCTATGCCTGCAGTAATTACCGAAGTAGCTAAAGATGGCATTCACGTTCAATTAGACTCAGGCATGGTAGTTAAAGTAAACGCAGACGCTTTACGTTTGGCACGCTCCAAGAGGTCGTAAAATATGAGAGACATCCTTCGAATTTCCATCGCCAGTGCTTTTCTTACCGTTGGGGTAGGAGCAGGCGCAGTTACGTCAACACCAGAGGTAGACGAGCTTCCCATTTTACAACAGGAATCTCAACACAGTGTTGCAGCTAAGCGAGTAAGCGCACTCTTTACCAGGGCGCACTACAAGGAAATTTCGTTGGATGATGCACTCTCAGCTAGAGTTTACCAGCGCTTCATCGATTCATTAGATCACAATAAACAAGTGTTATTGCTGTCTGATGTTGTGGGTTTTGAGAAATACCGCACATTGTTTGATGATGCGCTGAGTAAAGGCAACCTCTCTGTTGCCTATGATATGTATAACGTAAGCGCAAAACGACGTATTGAGCGTTATGAATTTGCACTTGCGCTGTTAGAGAAAGGCCCGTTCGACTTTGAAAAAGAAGGCGATAAGTTCTTTTACGACAGAGAAGATGCTGAGTGGCCAGCTAATAAAGCTGAGCTGGATGAAATTTGGCGTCAACGCGTTAAATACGACGCGTTAAATCTAATACTTGCAGACAAAACATGGGAAGAGGCGAAAGAACTTCTTACCAAACGCTATACGCGAGCGATTAAGCGAACTAAGCAAGCAAAGAGCGAAGACGTTTTTCAAACTGCAATGAATGCATTCGCACGTACAATTGAAGCCCACACCAGTTACTTATCTCCGCGTAACGCTGAACGTTTCCAAATGGACATGAACTTGTCGTTCGAAGGTATTGGTGCGGTTTTGCAAAGCGAAGATGATTACACGGTAATCAAAAGCGTTGTACCTGGCGGTCCTGCAGACGAGTCTGGCGCAATAAAACCAGAAGATAAAATTGTTGGCGTAGCACAAGACGACGAAGAGTTTGTTGATGTGATTGGTTGGCGATTGGACGAAGTGGTTGAGTTAATTAAAGGCCCGAAAGGAAGTACTGTTCGTCTACAGGTTGAAAAAGGAGCCACGGACGCGAAAACCACGTCGGTAGTTAGCCTTACTCGCGATAAAATTAAGTTAGAAGATCGCGCAGCCAAATCGGAAGTATATGTGCCAGAGACTGGCCCTCACGCAGGTGAGCCTTTAGGTGTAATCACCATTCCAAGTTTTTACAACAACCTTAGTATGGATGTTGCTAAAGAAATAGAAAGCTTGAAAGCGCAAAACGTTAAAGGCGTTATCGTAGACTTGCGCGGTAATGGCGGTGGTTCTCTAACCGAAGCAACGTTACTTACTGGCCTATTTATCGAAAAAGGCCCGGTGGTTCAAATTCGATACGGTCAAAGCAAAGTTAGCGTTAACCGTGATACAGATGGCGAAGTGGCTTATGATGGCCCGTTAACCGTATTAGTTGACAGATATAGCGCGTCTGCGTCAGAGATTTTTGCGGCAGCGATGCAAGACTACAACCGTGCTCTCATCGTAGGTGAACAAACCTTCGGGAAAGGGACAGTGCAGCAGCATCGCGGTTTAGGTAAAATTTATGACCTTTACGACAACCCATTAGGTAGTGTTCAGTTTACTATCGCCAAGTTCTATCGCATTGACGGCGGCAGCACACAGCATAAAGGCGTTATTCCTGACATTCTTTATCCATCGGCGGTTGAACCAGCTGAATGGGGAGAAAGCCAAGCGGAAAATGCGTTGCCATGGGACAGTATCAATCGCGCAAACTATACAACGTTTGCAGACGGCACTGCCGCGCTTGATGTTTTAACAGCGAAGCACAACAAACGTATTTTACAAGATCCTGAGTTTTCTTATATCCAAGACGACATAAAGGAATATAAGGAAAATAAAGACAAGAACTTCATCTCATTAGTTAAATCTGTACGTGAAGGCGAGAAGAAAGAGGCGGAAGAGAAGTCGCTTGCTCGTGCTAACGAACGTTTACAGCGATTGGGAATGGAAACTGTCACAACATTGGACGACCTACCTGAAGATATGGAAGAATTAGATCCATTCTTGGACGAGGCAGCCAATATTACTTTCGATATGATCGAAACAGGCCGTTACGCTATCACAAGAAATTAAGTGATTAGAAAAAAGGGCTGGTCTAGGGCCAGCCCTTTTTTTGTGTCTATAAATTATTAAAACAATAATAAAGGGAAATAACATGGCTATCAGAGGCGAATTTTCCTCTCGAATAGGGTTCGTGCTAGCAGCGGCAGGCTCGGCAGTAGGACTAGGTAATATTTGGGGCTTTCCTACAAAGGTAGCAAGTAACGGTGGCGCAGCATTTGTTCTCGTATACTTACTGCTGGCTTTTGTACTCGCTTATCCCGTACTTATGGCAGAACTTATAATCGGACGTAGTTCACGTTCAAATATGGTTGACGCTTTAGGTAAAATATCGGGCAATTTCGTCGGAAGGCTAACGGGCATTTGGGGCTGTGTTACCGTGTCACTTATCCTTGCATTCTACGCTATTGTAGGCGGATGGATGCTGGTTTATTTCGCCGATGCAGCCGTTAGCATGGTGGGATTTACGAGTGCTAGCGACTGGCTACTCACTTCATCAGTTACGCGTAACATTATTTTCTGCTTCTTATTCATGGGTTTAACTGCATTTATCGTTGTCGGTGGTGTAAAGTCCGGCATTGAGAAGTGGTCAGTGCGTTTGATGCCTACATTGGTTATTCTCATTCTTGCATTGATTGTTTATGTGAGCCTACAGCCTGGTGCCGTAGAAGGTTGGTCAGCATATTTAGTACCTGACTTCTCTCGCGTTCTAGACCCAGACTTATTAATTAACGCCATGGGACAAGCCTTTTTCTCAATGTCTTTAGGTGTGGGTACCATGCTGGTTTATGGTTCATACCTAAGTAAAAATGAAAATCTACCTAGCATTGGTGCGTCGGTAGCGCTTGTCGATATCGGTGTTGCGGTTATTGCGGGTATGCTTATTATCCCGGCCATGTACGTTGCATTAAACAACGGCGTTGAAATCTTCACACCAGAAGGCGCGTTAATCCAAGGTGACACGCTGATTTTCAAAGTACTACCAGCACTGTTTGATACCATTGGTAGCGTAGGTCTTTTCGTTGCTTTTACCTTTTTCGCGCTAATGGCGATTGCTGCCGTCACGTCTTCAATTTCAATGTTGGAAGTTCCCGTTGCGTTTATGGTAGAAAGTAAAGGTCTTCAACGTAAAAAGGCCGTGTTATTAATGGCATCGGTCATCTTTGTATTAAGCTGCATCATCATCTTAAATTTTGAAACCTTGTTCGGCTTTGTTATCGCATTAACTACCGAGTATAGCCAACCGTTACTAGGACTCGCCTTGTGTATTTTCGCAGGTTGGGTGTGGCGCAGAGATGCAATACTCGATGAACTTAAACAAGGTGATCAGTTTGCTGAACACAGCATTTTCTGGAAGATTTGGCCTTGGTACGTACGCTTTGTGTGTCCCGTTATCATTGCGCTTATGTTCTACCGCTCAGTCTTCTAAAGCATTCTGGTAAAAAGCGGACAGCACGCTTAACGCGTTACAAATACAATAATAAGGTTTTAAAAAACGACAATGACGAATAAAGAAATAAAAACGCCGTCACTTCTCGATGCAATGCTTCCTATTCTTGCGTTAGTCATAATGATGGGAAGCGCAGTTTATTTGTTTGCCGATAACTCTTCTTACGGTCCAAACCAAATTGCACTTCTTCTAGCGATGGGCTTAGCTGCTATCATTGGAATGAAAAATGGCTACAGCTGGAAAACTATCGAAAAGGGCATTGTAGACGGTATCTCAATGTCTTTAGGTGCCTGCTTAATTCTGTTAGCGGTAGGTTCTCTTATTGGCACATGGATGCTAGCCGGAACCGTGCCTACGCTTATCTATTTCGGTTTAGAGTTGCTTAACCCCTCGTTTTTCTATGCTGCCGCTTGTCTGATTTGTGCGGTTGTTGCAATGAGTATAGGTAGTTCTTGGACTACCGCGGCGACTGTGGGTGTTGCGCTAATGGGCGTTTCTGCAGGCATGGAAATGTCGGCAGCCATAACCGCCGGCGCAGTAGTATCAGGTTCGTACTTTGGCGATAAAATTTCGCCCTTATCTGAAACAACAAACTTAGCGCCTGCCGTTGCGGGCACGGATTTATTTGAGCACATCCGTTACATGCTTTGGACGACGATTCCGAGCTTTGTTATTGCGCTTATTCTATTTACGGTACTGGGCTTTAGTGAAGTGGGTGAGGCCAAAGCAGAACGCATTGAGCAAATGCAACTTTTGTTAAACGAGTCTTTTGACTTAGGTTGGCATTTGTTAATTCCCCTTGTCGTTTTGCTCACTTTAGCGATTAAAAAGATGCCTGCGTTTCCAGCTGTTTTTATCGGCGCTTTGTTAGGTGGCGTCTGGGCAGTTGTATTCCAGTGGGATGTGGTTACTTCTATGGCAAGTGCTGACGACTCGGTGAATGTAGGTGCGTTGAAGGTAGTTTGGACTGCGCTTTTCGATGGCGTGAGCTTCTCAACACCTGACGAGAACTTAAATAGCTTGCTTTCTCGTGGTGGCATGTCTTCTATGTTAAATACCATTTGGTTGATCATCTGTGCAATGTCGTTTGGTGCCGTATTAGAGCGTGTTGGCCTATTAAAGCGTGCAGTTTCTGCCATATTAATTGGTGCAAAGTCTGCAGGGGATATGGTGAGCAGAACCATTCTTACTTGTTTTGGTACCAACCTGGTTACTGCAGATCAGTATATTTCAATCGTGATGCCAGGCCGTATGTACAAAGAAGAATTCAAAAAGCGTGGTTTAGATCAATTGAATCTTTCTCGAAGCCTTGAAGACGGCGGCACACTTACGTCTCCACTTATTCCTTGGAACACCTGTGGTGCTTACATGCACAGTGTTTTATTAGTCAATCCATTTGATTACGTATTCTATGCATTCTTCAACGTAATCAACCCGATCCTTGCTGTTATTTATGCGTATTTAGGTATTAAGATTTTACGTATTACGCCACCGCATGTTGAAGTAAACAGCAAAGATACGGTTTAACACAGAGTTCCAATTAAACCCACGTAGGCTTTCTTCCAGGAGGATCTATGTCAGTTCAAGCTAAACGCCGGGCGGATTACCAGCCGCCCGCTTTTTCAATAGCGACAGTTGACCTACATATAACGCTACACCCAACGCAAACCAAAGTTATCAGCACGTTGTCCGTCACTCGTAATGGCGTGCACGATACTCCTTTAGTACTTGATGGCGATAATTTATCGCTAGATTCTATTTCTATTAACGGTACGCACCTATCTGATAATGAATACACGGTAACAGATAGCGCTTTAAGCGTGGTTACTGAACTTGATGAGTTCGTCTTAGAAATTACCAATACCATTGCCCCTGAGCACAACAAAGCGCTGGAAGGCTTGTATTTATCAGGTGGTGCCTATTGTACGCAGTGTGAAGCGGAAGGGTTTCGTCGCATTACGTACTTCATGGACCGCCCGGATGTTTTGTCGGTCTACACAGTGACGGTAGTTGCCGACAAATCAGTACCGATGCTTTTGGCCAATGGCAACCCAGTGGACAAGGGCGAGGTTGACGAAAATACGCATTTTGTTAAATGGCACGATCCACATCCAAAACCTTGCTACCTTTTTGCTCTAGTTGCCGGTGACTTCGATTTACTTACCGATAGCTACACCACCACTAGCGGTAAAGAGGTTGCGCTAGAACTTTATGTTGATAAAGGCAAAAAGTCTCAAGGCATTTTCGCATTAGAATCTCTCAAACGGGCGATGAAGTGGGACGAAGATGTGTTCGGGTTAGAGTACGACTTAGATATCTACATGATTGTTGCCGTCGATTTCTTCAATATGGGAGCGATGGAAAACAAGGGCTTAAATGTATTTAACAGTAAGTTTGTATTAGCCGATCAAAAAAGTGCCACCGACGATGACTTTTTCAATGTTGAGTCGGTTATCGCGCATGAGTACTTCCACAACTGGACCGGCAACCGTGTTACTTGTCGCGATTGGTTCCAGCTAAGCCTTAAAGAGGGGCTTACTGTATTTAGAGACCAACAGTTCAGCGCTGATATGACTTCGGCGTTAAGTAATCGTATAAAGCACGTTCGTGTTATGCGAGAACACCAGTTTGCAGAAGATGCGAGTGCAATGAGTCATCCAATTCGTCCAGAAGAAGTCATTGAAATGAACAACTTCTACACGGTGACGGTTTATGACAAAGGCGCTGAAGTTATTCGCATGTTCCACACATTATTGGGGCCTGACGGCTTCAGACGTGGTATGGACGAGTACTTTAGAAGACACGACGGTCAGGCTGTCACCTGTGATGACTTCATTTCAGCAATGCAGTCTGCTACTGATTTAGATTTAACCCAGTTTACCCGCTGGTATAGTCAATCTGGTACGCCAGTGATTTCTGTCGCACACAGCACTGAGGTCGATGATGATGGCATTGTTAAGCATAGCTTTACATTGTCACAGCACACACCTGCAACCTCCGATCAGAAAGAAAAGCTTCCTCTATATATTCCTGTAAATATCGAGATTATTGATGATGAGGGGAAAAGCTATACAGACAACGAGTCGTTAATTCAAAACGGCATGGTCATTTTAAAAGATGATTCTATGCGTTTTACTGTAGAAGCCAAAACTACTAATTTAACACCTGTAGTATTGGGTAACTTCTCAGCGCCAGCGAAAGTAGAAAACCCATTGGGGACAGAGTCTTTACTTACTATATTTAAGCATGCGAAGGATCCATTTAATCGTTGGGATGCAATGCAGACATTGTATGACCGCTGTGTGAAGCAATTAGAGGAATCGCCGGGGTCTGGTATCAGTAATGAAATCTGGAACGGTATCAAGCAAGCGATTGCCCAAGAGCAGAACAACCTTGAATTGCTGAGTGAATGTTTAGTCATACCTTCGTTTGAGACACTGTGCCAAAGCCGAAGTAACATAAACGTTTCCGCACTTTCGAAAGCGAGAAAAGCGTTCTGCGACCAGTTTGCTCGCGCACTCGAAAAAGAGCTAAAACAAGTCTTCGAAAATATCGAGAAAAGCGCGTATTGCTACACGCAAGAAGCGGTGAATCAACGTCGCTGCAAAAATGTCGTGCTTGCACACTTAGCGCGTTTACCCCAACACGAGCATATTGTGGTTTCTCAGTTTGAAACCGCTGATAATATGACAGATACGCTAGGCGCGTTGAGAAGCGCACAACACTGTAGCGCCACCACTTTCGACAGTTTGATGGCTCAGTTTGAGGAATCGTGGAATCATGACCCGCTTGTTTTGGACAAATGGTTCGCACTCCACGCTACACAAAATCGAGACGATATCTTTGCGACTATCACAATGTTATGTGAGCACCCTCAGTTCGCAATGAGTAACCCGAACCGTGTTCGTTCTGTTATTGGTAGCTTCGCTTTCTATAACAGCGAAAGGTTTCATGCACTCGATGGCAGTGGATATAAATTTGTAACCGACTACTTACTTAAGCTCGATGCGGTCAACCCACAGGTTGCAGCCCGTATTGTAACGCCACTGACGCAATGGCAGGGCTATGCAAGTGAACACCAAGTTCATATGAAGCAACAGCTTGGCCGTTTGCTTAATCACAAAGGTTTAAGTAAAGATTTGTTTGAGAAAGTAAGTAAAAGCCTTGCTTATGACAAGCATTAGCCAAACTGACTCGGTTTTTTACTTTTCAATAAATGCACCTTACAAGCAATGTGAGGTGCTTTATGTTCCATCTATGCCAGATGTGGTCATGGTGAGTGAATCAGGCCTAAGCGTCCAAGTACCGACCAACCGGCTCAGGCAATTTGTTACGTCTGATGGTATTAAAGGTCGTTTTAGGATGATTATTGATACCAACAAAAAAATTAAATCCTTTGAGAGGCTCGGGTAGAGCCTTTTTCTTCTTCAGACCTACAGATAATATTTCTTAGTATAAGAATATCTCATAACTTGCTTACCTATCGAAGTAGGTTAGATAAAGTTCCGAAATTTCCTTTATCTAGTCCAAAATAACTTAAACACCGCATTTCCAATTAATTTGTACAATTTCTCTGCAACTTTATAAATGCCTTTTATACTCACAATAAAGCAATAACTATTTGATACGACTAATGTTGTAAATTTTGTTAACTGGTAGGATTAGTTCTTGCGGTTATGGCAAAATGATGTAATGATTTTGTTAATCGTTATGGTTGGTCATGATGTCACGTATTAAGTCACATCGACTTGGGAGTATAAAAATATGAAAAACGGGCCTAGCGCTTTTAAGATATCACCGGTAGCAGCGGGAGTTCTCTCACTGCTAGGTGCTGCTGCAGTACCAGCACACGCTGCGAATTGGCAAGTGGGTGATGTAAGTATTTCTTTAGATTCAACATTTACATTAGCTACAAGTATTCGAACAGAGGCAAGAGATTACGACCTTATAGGTAACAGTAACCATCCTCAATTCGACTGGAGCGGTTATCACGCAGCTTTCAACCCTTTATACCCAAGTGGCGACGTGTGGGGTTTAGCAGATGGCGGTTATTCCACCAATGGTGACCTTGGTAACCTTGCACACGATCCAGGTGACGCGTTTGCAACGCAAATTTCAGGTACTCATGAATTAGATATCAATTTTGGCGACTATGGTTTCTTCGCCCGTGGTTTCTGGTTCTACGACTTTGAGCAAATGGACGGCGACCGTCCATACTCTAACCCAATAACGGGTAACCAATACGACTTGTGTCAAGACCCTGAAGCAGAAGACCTACTGTGTACCGATGTACGTCTTTACGACGCATTCTTCTATGGCGACTGGTGGATTGGCGACAAACCACTTACGCTTCGTGTAGGCCGTCAGGTGATCAGTTGGGGTGAAAGTACATTCATCCAGCACGGTATTAACACAACGAACCCTGTTGATGTAACACGAGCTCGTGCTCCAGGTGCAGAACTTAAAGAAGTATTCCTTCCAGTAGGGATGGTGTACGCGTCTTTAGGTTTGACTGACACAGTGAGTATTTCTGGTTATTACCAGTACGAATGGCAGCGCAGCTGGCTTCCAGTTTCTGGCAGCTACTTCGCGGGCAACGACTTTGCAGGTGAGGGCGGTCAACGCCAAAATATCCAGCTTGGTTTCAGTGGTAACCCAGACATCGACTTAGATCACCTTCTCACTGCGTTAAACGGATATGGCGATTTGCTTCGCTCTGGCGCTAATCCAGCTGACATTTCGCAAGCCTACCTTGCTTATCCAACCAAAGTGGCTATCCGCGGTTTTTCTGACGAAGCGCACAATGACGCGGACGATCAGGGTCAATACGGTTTACGCTTGACGTGGTTTGCTGAAAATTTGAATGAAACAGAGTTTAGTTTCTATCACATCAATTACCACAGCCAACGCCCGCTTATTTCAGGTAAGACATCCGATTTTACTGCTGAAGGAATTGGCGCGGATCTCGCGTTCCTAGCGTCTAATACCGTTACTCGCGACAACATCACTGAACTGGGTGCATTTACTCAGTCAGAGTTCTACTACCCAGAAGATATCAAACTTTATGGTATGAGCTTTAACACTAACATCGGTACTACGGCTCTTGCGGGTGAATTTGCTTACCGTGTAGATGAGCCGCTTCAAATCGATGATGTTGAATTGCTTTACATGGGTATGCCAGAGCAGCTAGCGAATGCTGGGCTACGTCCAGATTTAGAAGGTATTTCACAGCTAAACAATATCGGAAGAGCAGTAGGCCCAGGTGAAACAGCGGAAGGTTATCTATTCTCTGATACATGGCAAATGCAGTTTACTGCATCACACGTATTTGGTCC
>Ga0207915_100157_pt1 | contig 15093 bp, 18 predicted proteins | sample DeeseametaMP1241_FD_184191 | JGI IMG/M metagenome (GOLD analysis project Ga0207915, IMG submission 184191) | Marine microbial communities from the Deep Indian Ocean - MP1241 (SPAdes) | ecosystem: Environmental > Aquatic > Marine > Oceanic | place: West of Perth, Australia, South Indian Ocean...
CGGCAGACATTTGATGATAAAGCTCACGCAGATAACGTACATCATCTGCTGCATATTCCAATTGTTCCGGACTCAACGGACGCTGTGTCCAGTCAGCTCTGGAATGGGCTTTATCAAGGCTGACATCAAGACGTTGTTTCACCAGGTTGCCATAACCAATCTGATCACCATCCCCGAGAATGGTTGCAGCCAGCTGGGTATCAAACAGATTTGGTGGCAGGGAATTTTTTAACAGATACAGAAGTTCCAGATCCTGCCGGGCAGCATGAAAAACCAGTGTTATATCCGGTTGATAGAGTAAATCCAGCAAAGGAGTGAGATCTTTTATAGCGATAGGATCAACACAAGCAATGATATCGTCATTGGCAATCTGGATCAGGCACAACTGGGGATAATAGGTTTTTTCGCGTAGAAATTCAGTGTCAATTGCCAGCCATTTGCTGTGCTGAATTTCCGAGCAAAATTGTGTTAACGCCGCATCCGAATCAATGTAAAGAACAGTCATGTTATCCAGCTAAAAAAAGCGGTCAGTATAACTGTTTTTAAAGGATATTGCGGGCGTTCGCCTGGGTCAGTACCTGTTCTATGGCCTCAATGATGATTTCGGGTTGTTCATGCGGAATTGCATGACCGCTCTGATGGGCAAACATATGTTGGCTGATGGGCGATAAACGTGTGAGATCCTGTTGCAGATCAATCCAGGTTTTTTCGCGTTGCTGCAATACCAGATCTCCATACCATTCAGGTTTACCGCGACTGATGACAATCAGTGGCACTACAGGGATGGCGGCATTCTGTTGAACTTGAACTGCACTTTGTTCGAGAGCAGAAATTTCTGCTCGGGCGGCATGAAATGCTCGTTCCCGTAATACTGGTGGCTTATCAGCGTGGGCCATACTGTCCGTCGATTTAGGCAAAATCATGATAGTGCCACGGCGATTGAAATTATTGGGTAATTTGATTTTAAACTGGTTGTATTGATCTTCGTGTGATGCGTCAACCAATACCATGCCGGCAACCATTTCCGGATTATTGGCGGCAAAGATACGAATGTTGTATCCACCAAAAGAATGGCCAACCAGAACATACGGAGCAGGTATATCGGCTTCTTCCAACAAGATCTCCAGTTCACGCGCAATTCTTTTGCTGGTTCTGGGAGCAGGACCAAAATCACTCCAGCCATAGCCGGCACGATCAAATACACAAATCCGGGAGTTTTGAGAAATTGCCTGCTGAATCGGCAGCCAGTCAGTAGAGTCATCGCCAAGTCCTACATCCACCAGGACGGTTGGACTGCCTTTACCAGTACAATGGATATGTAGTTGGTAACCGCCCACATCAAAACGTTGTCCCGGGATAGCCGGAAATTCGGCGGCAAGAATTGGTGTCGAAACAGACCAGAAAACCAAAAAAGGCCAGACTAACGCTTTCATCAAGTGACTCCGGAGCGATTAACTTACAGTAAAGTTAAGAGCGGTGAGTCGACTTAAAGTTCCAGATTTGCAGCAGCAATTTTCTGCTGAATATCCTGTTGCGTGAAGGGCCAGTTCAATTCACTATCGTCAGAAAATTTAATCACCGGTATGCGGATGCCATACTGCTCTACCAGCAGATCATCATCTCCAATTTCGATAATCTGCAATTTAATGTGATCAGTCGCCGCCAAATCATGAATCTGCTCAATCGCTAATTCGCATAGATGACAGCCAGCGGTAGAAAATAATTGCAGGTGTATCATTTCTCACGCAATCGCGGGATGAGTTCAACAAAATTACAGGGACGATGCCGAACATCCAGCTGGTATTGTAAAATGTCGTCCCAGGCGTTTTTGCAGGCGCCTGAAGAACCAGGCAGACAAAAAATAAACGTGCCATTTGCCACGCCAGCTATTGCTCTGGACTGAACGGTTGATGTGCGAATAATGTCATAGGAAATCTGTCGGAACAGCTCACCAAAACCAGTGATTTCTTTATCAAATAACACTTTTACGGCTTCCGGTGTGCCATCTCTACCCGTCAGGCCTGTGCCACCAGTGGTGATAATTACATCTACCTGTTCGTCGCAAATCCATTGCGAAATAACGGAACGTATCTGATAAATATCATCCGTCACAATCTTTTTGTCAGCCAGCTCATGTCCTGCTGCAAGTAAACGGTCTTTTAACGTTTTTCCTGATACATCATCGGATTCAGTCCGGGTATCTGAAACCGTTAGGATGGCAATTCTGACAGCAATAAAGTCACGGTCCATGAGTAGTGGTTCTCGTATGTAAAGATTTAAAACAAGTATAGTCACCATATGACGTAGGGTCTAGAATGCAACGCAATAGTGAGGAGTCATAACAATGAAAAAAGTTTTATTAGTCTCAGCAATCTCAACCGCGATTATGTTGTCAGGTTGCGCCGCAGATGATCCGAATATGCGTACCAAGCGTGGCGCTGCCATTGGCGCTGCTGCCGGCTCCATAATTGGTTACGCGATTGATGATGGTGCGGGTGGGGTAATAGCTGGAGCAGCGGTTGGTACATTGGCTGGTGCAGGTGTGGGCCGATATATGGATAATCAGCAACGCGAAATGAACGAAGCGTTGGCTCAAGAGCAGGCTCGCAATGAATTGCAAATCCAGCAATTGCAGGATGAGTCATTAAAAATTGATATTTCCAATGAAGTATCATTCGATTTCGACAGTGCTGCTATCAAACCGGCATTTGAGCCAACCCTGAATAAAGTTGCCGACGTGTTACAGCGTTATCCAAAAACGATAATTCATGTCATTGGACATACTGACAGTAAAGGGTCTGAAAGTTACAATCAGCAACTTTCTGAACGCAGGGCGCAGTCAGTAACGAACTACTTTGCGGCACGAGGTGTGCTGAAAGAACGTCTGGTGCCAATGGGGCGTGGGGAACTTGAGCCGCGTGCCACAAATGATACCGAAGCCGGGCGACAGTTGAATCGTCGTGTGGAAATTATTGTTAAACCTATTGTAGAGGGACAGGAAGCTGAAGCCTACCAAACGCCGTAAAGGCACATCAGAAAGAAACCAGGCACCATCCCAGGATTTGATTTTTGGTTTACATGCGGTACAGGCGGCTCTTGAGTCGCCTGTTTCACGTGTGGCCGAAATCTGGGTGGCTGACGAGCGGCATGATCAACGTGTGGAGACTATTTACAAGCTGGCCGGTGATCAGGGGATTCGTTTACACAAAACCCAACGTCAGCAACTGGATGATATGGTGCCGGAAAGTCGTCATCAGGGCTGTGTTGCCCGTTGTCATCCATTAGCGGTATTGGATGAAACCGATCTCGATGTAATACTGGATAATTTACAGCAAACACCGTTTCTATTGATTCTGGATGGTGTCCAGGATCCTCATAATCTGGGCGCATGTCTGCGTACCGCGGAGGCGGCCGGAGCCCATGCAGTGATTGCACCAAAAGATCGTGCCTCAGGTTTAACCCCGACAGCGATCAAGATTTCCAGTGGTGCTGCTGAGCGCTTGCCATTTATTCAGGTGACTAATCTTGCGCGGGTATTAAGAGATCTGCAGCAAAGAGGTATCTGGCTGGTCGGCACATCTGGAGAGAGTGAGTTAAGTCTTTACCAGGCAGATCTCAAGGGTCCATTGGCGATCATTCTGGGAGCTGAAGGGCAGGGTATTCGCAGGTTGACCAGAGATCACTGTGATCAGGTTATGTATATCCCGATGCAGGGAGCAGCCGAAAGTCTCAATGTATCTGTTGCTGCAGGCGTCTGCTTATTTGAAGCGGATCGTCAACGCCGCTTGTGAGCAGGTAGCAAAATAAAGTAAAATGCCAGATTGCCTTTGATAGGTAAAACTCCTTGCTTTCTGAAATTTTTCAGCAAGCTGTATAAACCGTGAGGAGCTCAAATTGAGACATTACGAAATCGTGTTTCTGGTCCACCCTGATCAGAGCGAACAAGTGCCCGGTATGATCGAGCGCTATACCCAAACTTTGACCGCTGCTGGTGGTCAGGTTCACCGTCTGGAAGACTGGGGCCGCCGTCAATTGGCCTATCCAATCAACAAAGTTCACAAAGCACATTATGTGTTGATGAATGTTGAATGTGATGTAGAGCAATTGAACGAAGTCACAACTGCTTTCCGTTTTAATGATGCCGTTATCCGTCACCTTGTTGTCAGCATGGACGAAGCTGTTACAGAAGCTTCTCCTATGATGCGCAAAGACGACGAAAAACCCGCTTCAAAAGCCTAATCAGGAGATATCACGATGGCACGTTTTTTCAGACGTAGAAAATTTTGTCGTTTCACCGCTGAAGGTGTGAAACAAATCGATTATAAAGACGTAAACCTGCTTAAGAATTTCGTTACTGAAACAGGCAAGATCGTTCCAAGTCGTATTACCGGTACTAAAGCTCGTTTCCAGCGTCAGCTGTCAACTTGTGTCAAACGTGCACGGTTTCTGGCATTGCTGCCTTACTGTGACATGCACAAGTAATTTAGCTTTTCAGTTGTAAGGTTAAGATCAAAATATTATGTTGCGGGGAATCGCTGATTTTGCAATGAAAGGTCGCTGGCAGGCTGCTTTGGCAGCTGCTTTGCTATCGGTCGCTGCAATGTTGCTCCCACCACTCAATTATCTCGCTAGCGGGGTAATTGTGCTGGCCACATTACGTGTAGGCCCTCAAGAAGGCCTCCGGGTAATGGCCGCAACCTTGGTAGTGTTTGCTGCCGTCGCCGGACTGTTATTCGGACAACTCTGGATTGCATTGGCGTTATTGCTGACCAGTTGGTTACCGGCTTATCTGGTGACCCTGGTGCTGGGATACAGTCGTTCTTTGGAACGGGCGCTTCTGGCTGCGGCCGGAGTCGGTATTCTGGTGGTACTGATCTCGCATGTCTTTTTGCCTAATCCGGCATTGTGGTGGCAGGAAATGCTGACACCGTTTGTTCAATTGCTGTCTGAACAATCCGGTTGGCAAATGGATGCTACGGAAACGCAAAACTTTCTGGTACAAATGGCCAGCATGATGACCGGTCTGATAGCCGCAGCAGTAAGTGTCAATATTATTCTGGGCATTTTGATTGGCCGTGCATGGCAAGCCTCGTTATATAACGAAGGAGCATTTGGCAGTGAGTTTACTCAGATTACTCTGGGTAAAACACTAGCAACTGTGACAGCCGTTTTAATGGGGGTATCCCTGACTGGAATGGCGGGTTCACTGACGCTGCTGGTTGATTGTTTACCGGTGCTGTTAGTGCTTTTTGCATTACAAGGTATCGCGGTTGCACACGCAATTGTTCGATTGAAACAAAAGTCAGTCGCCTGGTTAGTCGTAATGTATGTGCTGATGGTGTTAATGCTGCCGCAAATGATGATTTTAACTGCCACACTGGGCATATTGGAACAATGGTTTAATTTTCGCAAACGCGCAATCGCGTAACGCGGTTATTTTATAAGCAGTCTTAGACTGCGAATGAGGGTTAGAACGATGCAAGTAATTTTGCTGGAAAAAGTTCAAAAGCTGGGTAATCTGGGTGATGAAGTTAGTGTAAAAGCTGGCTATGGTCGTAACTTCCTGGTTCCTGCGGGTAAGGCTTTGCCTGCCAACAAAAACAACAGAGAAAAATTTGAAGCTCGTCGCGCTGAACTTGAAGCGGCTGCTGCCAAATTACTTACTGCAGCTCAGGAACGTGAGAAAAAGCTGGTTGCAGCTGGTGAAGTCGATATCATGGCTAACGCTGGTGTTGAAGGTAAATTGTTCGGTTCAGTTACTGCTGCAGAAATCGCTGATGCGGTCAATGCAAAAGGCGCTGATGTAGACCGTAATGAAGTCCGTTTACCAACAGGACCTTTACGCCACACTGGTGAATACAACATTGATGTGCAATTGCATGCTGATGTTGTTGTGAGTGTGAAAGTCAATATCACTTCTGAAGCTGAGCTGGCTGCCATTGCTGCTGCTGAAGAAGCTCGTAAAGCACGTGATGTTGCGCGTGAAGAAGCTGAAGCAATTGCCAAAGAGCAAGAGCAGTAAAAAGTAGTTAAAAATTGGGACATGGTGTTCCATGTCCCAGTCATTTTGTGGTTCGGTAATATTGAATCAAATGCTTGTTTAACCAGCTTGGACGATTGCTGTGGAACAGATAACTTATCCAGAAAGCTATCAAGACAGCGCAACTCAGGCCCTGAAGGTTCCGCCACATTCAGTTGAAGCTGAACAATCGGTCTTAGGCGGCTTGATGCTTGATAACAGTGCCTGGGAACAGGTATCTGATCTCCTGGTTGATCAGGATTTTTATCGTCACGACCATCAACTTATTTTCCGTGGCATAGCCGAATTAATGGAACAAGCCAATCCTGTAGACGTGATCACGTTGGCAGAATGGCACAATCAGCGCGGTGAACTGGATAAAGTCGGTGAATTGGCTTATCTCGGTGCTCTAGCGCGCAATACCCCCAGTGCAGCAAATATCAAAGCTTACGCCTCGATCGTACGTGAACGTTCGATTCTGCGTCAGCTTATCCAGATTGGTAATAATATTGCCAATATGGCATTTACGCCTGAAGGTCGAAATAGCGAAGAAATGCTCGATACTGCTGAGCGACGCGTTTTTGAAATCGCAGAAAAAGGTGCCAAACGTGGCGGCGGTTTTATTCAGGTCAAAGATGTTCTGAGTAAGGTGGTCGATAAAATTGATACGCTGTTTGAACAGGATAGCGGTATTACCGGTTTGCCAACCGGCTTTATTGATTTTGATGATCAGACCTCTGGTTTACAGCCTGCCGATTTGGTCATTATCGCCGGTCGACCGTCGATGGGTAAAACCACCTTTGCAATGAATATTGCTGAAAATGCCGCGATTCATAGCAAACAGCCCGTTGCGGTATTCAGTATGGAAATGCCTGCTGACTCATTGGCAATGCGGATGTTGTCCTCGCTAGGTCGTATCGATCAGCATCGTTTACGTACTGGTCGATTAAACGATGATGACTGGCCCCGGTTAACCTCAGCCATTGCGTTATTGAATGAAGCACCGCTGTTTATTGATGATACCGGTGGTTTGACACCCTCTGAACTGAGAGCACGGGCAAGGCGTTTAAAACGTGAGCATGGCCTGAGTTTGATCATTGTCGATTACCTGCAGCTAATGAGTGGCAGTGCCAATGGTCGTCAGGCAGAAAATCGAACCAATGAAATTTCAGAAATTTCCCGTTCATTAAAAGCACTGGCCAAAGAGCTCAATGTGCCGGTGATTGCGCTATCTCAGTTAAACCGTTCACTTGAGCAGAGACCAAATAAACGGCCGGTTATGTCGGATCTGCGTGAGTCAGGTGCAATTGAGCAGGACGCCGATATCATTGTGTTTATCTATCGTGATGAAGTTTATAACGAAGATTCTGCAGAAAAAGGCAAAGCCGAAATCATCATCAGTAAACAACGTAATGGTCCTATCGGTACCGTGGCGTTAACCTTCCAGGGCAAATATACCCGGTTTGAAAACTTTGCCCCTGCGTACTACCAAGATTACGGTGAAAATGAATCGTGAGCCGCTATCCGTTTGCCCGAATCGATCTGGCAGCACTGAAACATAATCTACAAAAAGTTCGCCTTTTCGCCCCAAACAGTAAAGTGATGTCGGTCATTAAAGCTGATGCTTATGGGCACGGCGTCATCCAGGTTGCTCAGGCGCTCATGCAAAGTGATGCGTTTGCAGTGGCCCGACTTAGCGAAGCATTAACGTTACGTAAACATGGATTTGTCCAGCCGATTACCATTTTTGAAGGTGTAAGCAGTGTAGAAGAATGGCAGTTAGCTGCTGAATTTGAGTTGACGCCGGTTTTGCATCAGCAACGGCATCTCGCTTTATTAATCAAAGCAGAAATACATCAGCCATTACCATTTTTATGGCTGATGCTGGAAACTGGTATGCACCGTCTTGGTTTACCCCAGCATGATGTACTACAAATTATTGATGCACTTGAAAAACGTTCAGACCTGGTGAGCAAGCTTGGTTTGATGAGTCATTTTGCCAACTCAGATTTATTAAATGATGCACGTAATAACCAACAGTTAACGGTTATGAAAAACCTGGCTAAAACAACTGGTTTGCCAGTATGTATGGCTAATTCAGCAGCGATTATCAGTCTGCCGGAATCTCATTATGACTGGATAAGGCCCGGTCTGATGCTGTTTGGCGCTTCACCATTTGCCGATAAATCAGGGGCTGATGTTGGACTCAAGCCAGTCATGCAATTGATCTCAAAATTAATTGCGACGCAGCAATTAAAAGCTGGGGATGAAGTCGGCTATGGTGGTCAGTGGACCGCTGATAAACCCGTGCGAATGGGTGTTGTCAGTATTGGTTATGGTGATGGCTATAGTCGTCATTTATCCAATATTGGCAAAGTCTTGATTCGTGGCAAAGAAGTACCAATTATTGGTCGCGTCTCGATGGATACTGTCTGTGTCAATCTGAATGATTGTCCGCAGGCACAACTTGATGATGAGGTGATTATCTGGGGTGCCAATGAGTTGGCGGTGGAATGGCTAGCCGATAAAGCTGGAACCATACCCTATGAATTATTGACCTGTGTGACACCGAGAGTTCAAAGGGAATATTTGAATGGCTAAAGCCAAGCGAGTGTATGTCTGCCGGGAGTGTGGTGCACAGACCCCACAATGGGCTGGACGCTGTGCAGATTGCGGTGCGTGGAACAGTCTTGAAGAATCCGTGCAGAGTAGCGCCAAGCCCACCACAGCAATGAATAAACATACGGGTTATGCCGGCCATCAACAAAATACTGTTCAGGCGTTAAAAACCATTACTTCTGAACAGGCAGTGCGCTGGTCTACCGGCCTGCCGGAATTGGATCGGGTTCTGGGTGGTGGGCTGGTAACCGGTTCCGTCGTGCTCATTGGTGGCGATCCCGGAATTGGTAAGTCAACTTTACTATTACAAGCTATGGCCAGTATGGCCGAGCTTAGCGGTATTAATCCGCTTTATATCAGTGGTGAAGAATCGTTACAGCAAATTCGTTTGCGTGCTGAACGCTTACAGTTACAGGAAACCCCGGTTGATTTGCTGGCAGAGACTCATGCCGAACAAATGATGGCTATTGCTCAGCAGCGTCAACCGCAGGTGATGGTTATTGATTCGATTCAAACGGTATTTACTGAATTGTTGCAATCGGCACCCGGAACAGTGGCTCAGGTTCGGGAAAGTGCAGCCCAGTTGGTCAGGTTTGCCAAATCCAGTGGCATCACGATGATTCTGGTGGGACATGTTACCAAGCAGGGGGCTTTAGCCGGGCCACGTGTTCTGGAGCATATGGTCGATACCGTATTATATTTTGAAGGTGACAGTTCGACACGGTTCCGTATTTTACGTGCAGTCAAAAACCGCTTTGGTGCGGTTAATGAACTCGGCGTATTTGCCATGACCGAGCTGGGCCTGAAAGAAGTCAGTAATCCTTCGGCAATATTTCTATCAAGAGGCGAAAAAGCCGTTCCTGGCAGCATGATTACGGTGATCCGTGAAGGCAGCCGGCCAATGCTGGTAGAAGTTCAGGCTTTGGTTGATGAAAGTCCGTTGGGCAATCCACGTCGGGTTTCAGTCGGCCTGGAACAAAATCGTCTGGCTATGTTATTGGCTATTTTGCACAGACATGGCGGTATTACCTGCCATGATCAGGATGTATTTATCAATGTTGTGGGTGGCGTGAAATTAAGTGAAACCGGTGCTGATCTGGCGGTGCTGACAGCGGTGATTTCCAGTTTACGCAATAAAGCCATACCGCAGGACTGGGTGGTGTTTGGTGAAGTGGGTTTGACCGGTGAAATTCGGCCAGTTCAGGCCGGGGAAGAACGGATCCGTGATGCAGGAAAACATGGTTTTAAAGTGGCCCTTGTTCCCGCTGCTAACGCCCCAAGAAAACTAATTCCAGGGCTTAAAGTAATTGCTGTGCATCATTTGCAACAGGCCATTGACGCACTTAAAGATGGCTGGTTGTAATTACGGCTTCAGCTTTCGGGTATATCCACTAAGGCAGAGAGTTCGCGATGCAGTAAGCCTTCGTCAGCGAGATTTAATTCCACCAGTTTTTTCAAATGGGTAATGCTGTCAAGGTCGATTAGTTTGCAATGAAAACCGATGCTGTTGGCATCCATATGCGCCATTTCCGCCTGCATTTTAATCACCACTTGTGCCTCATCGAGCAACAAATCAACGGTAAAATGATCGGTCAGTTTGCCTTCCCAGTTTTCTGGGCGGCTAATTAACAAACCGTTAAGTGACACATCAATGACCCGACAATTCAGATACATGTCACCCTCAGTCGTTAAAATATGAGCATTCGCCGTAAAGGGAATTCGGCTAAAATATCTTCGTTCATCGGACATCGGTGAGCTCCAGTTTAATATGACTGATACTATCATTCTTTTTGATAAGGAGTCATAGCAGATGTTATGGGTAAAAGCGTTCCATTTAATGGCGGTTGTCACCTGGTTTGCCGCATTGTTTTATTTGCCAAGACTGTATGTATATCACGCCATGTGTGAAGACCAGGCAGGCAGGGAGCGCTTTAAAATTATGGAGCGCAAGCTCTACCGGGGCATCATGACACCAAGCGCCATTGTTGCTTTGGTTCTGGGGATCTGGCTGATGAGTTATTACACGCTGGAGCAATTGAAATCCATGCATTGGTTGCATGCCAAACTGACTCTGGTCGTATTACTCTTTGCATATCATGGTATATGTGGGCGAATGCTTAAAAAGTTTGCTGCGGATAAAAATCAACGCAGTCATGTGTTTTATCGCTGGTTTAACGAAATGCCTGTATTGATTCTAATAGCTGTAATGATCCTGGCCGTAGTGAAACCGTTTTAAAAAAAAGCCCCTCTGAGAGGGGCTTTAATCACATAGATTAATCAATCAATATATTCGAATATTTTTACCACGCGTAATACACCCTTGGTTGAGCGAGCAACGGCAACTGCCTGATCTGCCTCAGCCTTGGTGAGTTTACCCATAAGATAAACGATGCCCCTTTCTGTCACTACTTTCACATAAAAAGGATCAACATTTTCGTCCTGGGTCATTTTTGTTTTTAACTTGGTGGTGATCCAGCTGTCGCTGCTACGGGAAGTTAAAGCGCTAGGGCCTGAAATCGCCAGCTCATTGTAGACTTTGCGTACTTTAGGAATATCTTTAACCAAGGTAGTAGCTTTTTGTTTAAGTGATTCAGTAGGTGTTTCACCGGATAGCAATACGAACCCGTTATAACTGGTCACATTGATATTGCTCTGGTTATAAAGATCTTTATCCTGAAAAATGGCGTATTTGGCTTTTATTTCGATGCTTTGATCGTCAAGGATGGCGCCAGCTGTCCGACGGTCATAGGCAACTGCAGCGGTGGTAGCTGCACCGCCAACAACTGCTGCTGCACAGGCTTGCAACAATAAAATGGGTATCAGTAAGAAAACCAGTCTGAATTGGTACATGAATATTTTCCTCGTTGGGTGGGTGCTGAAAAATGCTGTTAGTTTAGTTGAAAAGCATCGCGAATCCATAATATATGATCGGGTTGTGTAGCGGTGATGGCGATGGCATCAAATCGACAGTTGTGTGCCCACCCCGATTGCATCAGATAATGTTGAGCTGTGGTGATGATACGTGATTGTTTACGGCTTGTAATACTTTCCAGAGCACTTCCATGATAGCCATTGCGACGATAACGTACCTCAATAAAGACTAAGGTTTGTCCGTCCTGCATGATCAAATCAATCTCACCCTGGCGACAATAAAAATTTCGCTGGACAAGCTTTAAACCCTGCTTTTCCAGGTAGTTACAGGCTAATTGTTCTGCCTGCTTACCAGACTGGAGATGTTCTGCCATAGGCTTTATTCAATGATTAATGGTTCAATCAATCCATTACGTATAGTGGCAAAGGACATGGTACGTTCAATCTGACCCTGTTCGTTAATGGTCAGTATGCCAGTCGCTCCGTTATATTTTTCATCTTCTGAGCCACTCATGGCTGTCAGGAAAGGAATCATGCGATAGGCATCAACCCCCAATGCTGCTAAACGGACAAAGCTGCCGATATCACCGGTGGCCTGTCGACGCACAGCAGCATAGGCCGGATCTTGTTGTGATTGCTCAGTGAACATCCAGGGGATATCGGTGAAAATTAATCCATTCAGATCAATATCCTGTTGGGCATTGGCTTCACCACCATAGGCATGGGAGGTGGCCAGAATTGGCAATTTACCTGAGCGATGAAAACGTAACTGGGTTAATAACTGTCGTGCTTTTAATGGCCTGCCCACCATAAATAGAAAATCCACATCCTGACGTCTTCTTGGTTCGAATTCCAGAGATTTTCCCAATGTGCGACGCAGGTTTTGGTAACGCTGAACACTGCTGTCAACTCCCAATATCGGGGTCAGAATATGAGAGTAGTCATTTTCTGTTTCATTATATTTAGCACGTGTGACAAGTTGTCCGCCTGAGTTGCGCCATTCATTGGTAAATGCTTCAGCAACCCTGTCACCCCAATCATTGCGAGGACTTAAGACAATTGCTCGTTTATATCCCATTTTATTGGCATATTCCGCCTGGTTTCGTGCATCGTCTTCCGGGGCCAGGGCAAACTGGAAAAAATTATTCTGCTCAATATCTTCATTGATTCGGTTAAGTGCCAGCACTGGAATCGTTAATGCGTCATGTGCCGCGAGTAACTCAACGGAGGTTTTATCCAGCGGTCCAATAACGATATTGGCACCATCAGCAACGGCTTTATCATATTGCGATATCACGTTATTTGAATCCGGGTTATTGCCGGTTTGAACATCGTAAAACTGCAAACGTACATTGGAACGTGCATTGAAATGGGCAGCAATGATTCCCTGACGAATAGCTTGAGCCGCATTGGCTGCCGGGCCAGAATCAGGTAACAGGATACCAATCAAATCCAGTTGTTGAGGAAGACGAAGAGGCGTTTTGATAGATTTTTTTAATTGTTCAATATCAGCTGGGTGATTTGGATAGCTGTATTGCCAGTCTTCAATGGCGACCTCCATTGCTTCAGGATTATTTTCATAGGCTTTAAAGGCATACGCCAGAGCAAACCAGCCACTATCTTCAGCGGGTGGTTGGCCTGGATTGTATAAATCCAATGCATGCGGTGTCATTTTCAGTAAGGTTTGCCACAACGCTAGACGATTATTTTCCCGTTCACTTTCTGGCAGCATTGGATCTAACTTGATATGGGCCAGGGCCTTTTCCAGCGAGTTTTCAGTCAAATCGTAAGCGGTGATTCTCAGTTCCAGAATGCGTTTTTGCTGTACTTCATTGGCACTGTCAAAATCAATCTTGTCTAAATGTGTTAATGCTTGCTGACCATCCAGATTCAATAACGCGATATCAGCACGCAACAGATTAGCTGTGAGTTGTTCACGTGGAGAAAGTTGTTCGAGATTAGTTTCAGCAAGCAGTGCATCTGCTTCAGCCAATTCACCTAACTCATAATGCATCATGGCCGCGCGATATTGAAATGCTGATTTGAGTGCGCCTTCAGATTCCGCCGCTTGGGCAAGATAATCTTCTGCAGCCACCGCATAATCACCCTGTTTTTCTGCTTCAGAAATTAACGCAGTCATCTCTGGGGCTGATGGTTTGGTATCCATTGATATTGGTTGGCAGGCCGTTAAAGCCAGTAATACCAACAACATAAACAGGGTGGAAAATCGTTGCGTCATAAGCTACATCAAATTTAGTTCGGAGAAGGCATCATCTTACCTGTTCGCGTATATTACGACCAGAATCAATATTTGTTTTCAGGAAAGTTACCGTGAAAGATACAACAGCCGCACTTTATATCGTTGCCACCCCAATTGGAAATCTGGCGGATATTTCAGCGCGCGCTATTGAAGTTCTGTCTTCAGTAGATGTGATTGCCGCTGAAGATACCCGGCACAGCAAATATTTGTTGCAGCACCATGGAATTGAAACCTCCACTATTTCATTGCATGAACATAATGAACAACAACGCAGTGAATTATTGTTAACACGCATTGCCGCAGGTGAATCAATTGCGTTGATTTCGGATGCCGGCACACCATTAATCAGTGATCCTGGTTATCGATTAGTGAATATGGCACGTGAGCAGGGAATTAAAGTAATTCCTATCCCAGGCGCGTGTGCCGTTATTGCTGCATTATCCGCTTCAGGATTATCTGCAGAACGATTTGCCTTTGAAGGCTTTTTACCACCAAAGTCGACCGCACGGCGTCAGGCATTACAAAGTCTTGAAAATGAACCCCGGACACTGATTTTTTATGAAAGTCCTAAACGGATGGTAGCCAGTTTGCAGGATATGCTGACGGTGTTTGGTGGCGAGCGAAAAGCCTGTCTGGCACGTGAACTGACCAAAATGTTTGAAACTATTGTCACCTTGCCTTTGGCTGAATTAGTCGACGTCGTTATTAATGATGCAAATCACCAAAAAGGTGAGATTGTGTTACTGGTTGAGGGGCAGTCAACAGTTGTCGATAGAGATGAGGCGGAAGAGGTCAGAGTGTTACAAATCCTGTTAGATGAAGTGCCTTTAAAACAGGCTGCGGCCATTACTGCCTCCATTCTCGGTATCAAGAAAAACAAAGCATATGAAATGGCGTTGAAACTTCAGCAAAAATAATGCTGCTCCGGTAAAATAGCGGGTTGAGATGGCCAGACAATCGCGCTTGCAAAAGTGAGGAAAGTCCGGGCTCCACAGGGTAAGGTGCCAGGTAACGCCTGGGGGACGTAAGTCCACGGCCAGTGCAACAGAGAGTAAACCGCCTGAATGTAGTTCAGGTAAGGGTGAAAGGGTGCGGTAAGAGCGCACCGCGCTTCTGGTAACAGAAGTGGCATGGTAAACCCCACCAGGAGCAAGACCAAATAGAGGAACAAATGCTTCGGCATGACATGCGGCCCGCATGGTTCCCGGGTAGGTTGCTTGAGGCAGATGGTGACATCTGTCCCAGATGAATGATTGTCCACGACAGAACCCGGCTTATCGGCCATCTCAAACTTTTTCTGTTTCACCCATCTGAAAATATTTTT